>Ga0134126_10000377_pt1 | contig 57859 bp, 50 predicted proteins | sample KB31752_FD_96881 | JGI IMG/M metagenome (GOLD analysis project Ga0134126, IMG submission 96881) | Terrestrial soil microbial communities with excess Nitrogen fertilizer from Kellogg Biological Station, Michigan, USA - KB3-175-2 | ecosystem: Environmental > Terrestrial > Soil > Unclassified ...
TTTACCGCCATCATAGCCTATGGCTAATAACGTACCGGGCTGATAAGGCACATTCCAGGCGGCGGTGAATTGTGTTGATCGGTTTGTTTCTTTCCGTCCCAGCGACTTGTTGTTCAAAAACAGCTCCACTTCCTGGCAAGACGAGTATACGTTTACGGTGATTGGCTTATTTTCAAAGCCTTTCCAGTTCCAGTCAGCAATGGCATCGAACCAGTTCCACTTTGACCAGGGCTCGATATCCGGGTTTAGAGGAAACGAGGGCTTTGGCGGCGTTACAAAAATGGAAAGCTGGTCGCTTTTCCATAGCGCATCGCGGTAATAAGACTGTGGCCGCTTCCATCCGCAAATGTCAATATCGCCGCAATAGGCCAGGTTCCAAGGATAAAAATGTGATTCCTGCTGATATCCCAGCCAGCCAATGCTCGCCTCGCCTATATAATCCCAGGCTGTCCAAACAAAATCGCCGATAACGTAAGGGCGGTCCAGCACATTCATCCAACTGCCAAAAGCTGTTAAAGCATACGATTCGGTACCTACTATAATGCGGTTTGGCAATCGTTTATGATCTTCATCATAAGGGTTCTTACCCGTGCCATCGTCAGAAACAGCGTAATTATAACCGGCTACATCAAGCACAGAGAAATACGGATCCTTATCCGGCGAAAGGTTATTTACCGCAGATGTTATGGCCCTGGTATTATCCAGCTCTTTAATATAACCGGCAAGCATTTTGGCGGTTTGCACACCTTCGGCCGATGCACGTTCGGGTATCTCGTTGCCTATGCTCCACATAATAACACCGGGATGGTTGCGGTCGCGCAGTATCATGCTTTCTATGTCGCGCTTCCACCAATCGTTAAAATACAGGTGATAATCGTACGCGTTTTTACCGTACCGCCAGCAATCAAACGCCTCATCCATTACCAGCATCCCCTGCCGGTCGCATTCCGCTAAAAAAGCCGGACTTGGCGGATTATGCGAGCACCGGATGGCATTAAAACCACTGGCTTTTAACAACTGCACTTTACGTTCTTCGGCACGATCGTACGCTTTAGAGCCCAGCGGGCCGTTATCATTATGAAAGCAGCCGCCTTTTAATTTAACCACCTTGCCATTGAGCCGGAAGCCGTTTTCGGCGTCGAACGAGATCGAGCGGATACCAAAAACTGCTTTTTCGTCGTCCGCCCGCTTTCCATCATAATAAAGTTCGGTATGTGCGGTATATAACGATGGCGATTCGCACGACCAAAGTAAGGGGTTACTAATCGTCGCGTCCGTTTTAAATTCATAGCTTTCGCCTGATTTAACCTTTTCTTCTTTTTGCGATGTGGCGGCTTCCTTACCATTTTGATCGGTGACGCGGGTAATACATTTCACCAAGGCATCGTGCCCGCTTTGGTTTAAAACTTTCGTCCGCATATCGACCGTCGCCCTGGCCGGGCTTACCTCGGGCGTTGTGATAAAAGTTCCCCATTGCGCAATATGAACCGGATCGGCTGTTTTTAGCCAAACATGCCTGTAAATGCCCGAACCTGAATACCAGCGGCTATTTTGCCCCTCGTTCTTCACTTCGACGGCGATAACATTTGTTGTGCCGAATTTAATCTTATCCGTTATGTCGAACCAAAAGCTCGTATAGCCATAAGGATGATTACCTATATTCCGGCCGTTTACAAAAACCGTGGCATTCATATAAACGCCGTCGAATTGTATAATGACCCGCTTCCCTTTTGATGAAACCGGGATAATAAAGTTTTTGCGGTACCATCCTGTACCCCCGGTGGTAAAGCCGCCGCCTACCTGGCTTATGGCAGCAGGGTTGAACGGCGAGCCGATGCCTGGTAAATCCTCAATACTCCAGTCGTGGGGCAGGTCAATTTTGCGCCATTTGGAATCGTCAAAATGGGGCAGTTCGCCCCCTTGCGCCCCGCCGCGGAAAAAGCGCCAGTCGTTATCAAATAAAACCACGCCATTATCCTGCGCAAAAACGCGAACGAACACTAAAATCAACAGGTTTAAAAGAATAGCTCTTTTGGCCATAACGAGTAATAAGTTGGTTGCTAAAATTACTTATTAACAAAGAAAAATCTTACAACAATAATAATAAGTTTGCAACCGGTTAATTACTTCATTGGCTCATTAGTTTATCAGTAGAAACGCGGGGTTCCCGCTTCGCCTGATAAAACAAGGCCAATGAACCAATGACCAAATGAACTAATATGAAATTAACGATACAAGGGGCCGCCCGCCAGGTAACGGGGAGCATGCATCTGCTGGAGGTTGGACAATATAAAATATTGATAGACTGCGGGCTTGATTACGAAAAAGACCGCAGCATACAAAGTAATGAGGATTTTCCGTTCGACCCGGCGGAGATCGACCTGGTGATACTTACGCACGCTCATATCGACCACTCGGGCAACTTGCCTACGCTGGTGCGGTTAGGCTATAATGGGCAAATATTGTCCACGCCACCCACTGCCGATCTTACCGAGCTGTTGTTACTTGATTCGGTAAACCTGTTTATGCGCAGGGCCGATAAGGGACGCAAACACCGAAAGGGAAAATTCAATACCGGGGCTCAGCCGCTGTATCTCCAAAAACATGTCACGGACACCATGGAGCGGTTTGTAACCATTGGTTTTAACCGGCCATTTCGCGTAAATGAAAATATAGAATTAACCCTTGTTCCGGTCGGTCATTTGCTGGGTGCAGCGGCGGCGGTGCTAAAGATTAAGGAGAACGGCGTCGAAAAATCTATTGCCTTTACAGGCGATGTGGGCCGTAAAAACTATCCTGTTCTTAACGACCCGGAGCAACTTCCTCCGGTGGATTACCTGGTGATGGAATCGACCTACGGCGGAAGGTATCATACCAAAGATAAAACAGTTGAAGAAACCCTGGTTGAAACGATACACAAGGTTTGCATCAAAGAACAAGGCCGGCTCATTATTCCCGCTTTTAGCATCGGCCGCACACAATCGCTGGTTTATTCGTTGAACAAAATATTCAGTTCGGGCTTACTGCCCCCGGTTAAGGTATTTGTTGATAGCCCGCTGGCATCGCGGTCGACACAGGTATTCAGGAAATATCATTCGCTGGTAAACCAGGAAGCGCAGGACTTTTACCAGAAAAGCGGCGATGAATTTGAGTTTGATAACCTCACCTACGTTGAAACGCTGAAGGATAGTCGGCAGGTATCCAATTATTTCGAGCCCTGCATTATTATTTCCTCGGCGGGAATGCTTGAAGGCGGGCGCATACAGGATCACCTTTTTTATAATATTCAAAATTATTACTGCACCATCCTTTTTATCGGCTATTGCGCAAAAGGCACGCTGGGCCACCGTTTATTGCGTGGCGACCCGATCGTTCATATCAAAGACCGCGAACTGGCCGTTTATGCCACCATTAAACAAACCGACGTGTTAAGCGCGCACGGTGATCACGACGACCTGTTAAACACCGTTAACAACCAGGATAAAGCAAAGCTGAAAAACATTTTCCTTGTACACGGCGAAGCCGGGAGCATGCAATTGCTTGCCGATGCATTGGAGGAAAACGGCTATGCTGTTACGATCCCCGAAAAGGGTATTAGTTACCAACTGAATTAGACCTCTTATTTTTTGAAGTGCCCAATAATTAAATTAGCCAGCTCCAGTCCTATCCGTTCCTGGGCCTCGTTTGTAGACGCGCCGATGTGGGGCGTTAACGATATTTTTGGATGCGCAAGTATATCGGCGCGGGGTGTAGGCTCATTATCATAAACATCAAGGGCAGCAAAGGAAATTTTACCGCTGTTTAACGCGGTTATCAGCGCATCCTCGTCGATCAGCCCGCCACGGGAACAGTTCACTACGCCCGCGCCATTTTTCATTTGCTCAAACTCGCTTGAGCCGATGATCGGCTTGTCGACAAAAGGTGTATGTATCGTAATAAAATCAGCTTCTTTTATAATTTCGGCCTGCGTGGCTGTCCGCACGGTTATTTTTACAGTTGTGCCTCCGCCCAATGTAAGCTCAATCTCCGGGGTAAACGGATAAAGATCGTAGGCCATTACATCCATGCCGATCCCTAAAGCGATTTTAGCCACCTCCCGCCCTATGCGCCCAAAACCTAAAATACCGATGGTTTTCCCGCGCAGCTCGATGCCTTTTGCGTAAGCTTTTTTCAGATCGTTAAATTTAGTGGCGCCCTCAACAGGCATTTTCCGATTGCTGTCCTGCAAAAACCTAACACCGGTAAACAAGTGACCAAATACCAGTTCGGCAACCGATAATGACGACGACGCAGGCGTGTTGTACACTGCGACGCCCTTTTCGCGGGCGTACTCCACGTCGATATTATCCATACCTACCCCGCCGCGTCCTATTAACTTTAAATTGGGACATACATCAATTAAAGCTTTACGCACTTTCGTAGCGCTTCGCACAGTTATGCCATCGTAATTTTGCAGCCTGGTTGGCAGTTCGTCCTGTGGGATGTTATTGGTGTCGATAATGAAACCGGCTGCTTCTAAAAGTTGCTTACCTGCCGGATCGATGCCATCATTAGCTAATATTTTGATCATGGTTATTTAGTGAGTTGTGAATGGTGAGCGGTGAGTTGTAAATGGAAAGAGTACTATCTGACTACTGCGTACTCACTATTCACTACTGCCCATTCACCGATTTGTTTTTTTCAGCAAATTCCTGCATGGCGTCGATCAATACATAAACGCTGGTTATGGGCAGCGCATTGTATATTGACGCTCTGAAGCCGCCTACACTCCGATGGCCTTTGATACCTACGATGCCTTTGTCGTCACAGAGTTTCAGGAACGGTTTTTCGTGCTCGGGGTTCTCCATCACGAAGCAAACGTTCATATGCGAACGATCTTCTGTCTTGCAAACGCCTTTAAAGAACGGGTTGCGGTCAATTTCCTCGTATAACACCCTTGCCTTGGCAATATTTTCCTTTTCGATCGCTTCAACCCCGCCCTTTGATTTAAGCCAGTTCAGCGTAAGCATCGAAACATATATCGCGAATACGGGTGGCGTGTTGTACATAGAGCCACCTTCAATTTGTGTTTGATAGTTGAACATAGCCGGAATTTTTCGACCGGTTTGACCCAATATAGAATCTTTCACAATCACCAGCGTTACGCCCGCAGGACCCATATTTTTTTGTGCACCCGCGTAGATCAGTCCAAAATCGGCGACGTTTATTTTGCGGCTCAATATATCCGACGACATATCGCAAACGACCGGCACCGGCGACTTTGGGAAGCTTTGCGACTGTGTGCCATAAATCGTATTGTTCGATGTCATGTGAAAATAAGTGGCATCCTGGGGAATGGTAAAGTCCTTTGGTATGTAGGTGTAGTTACTATCCTTTGAAGAGGCTACTACTACGGTTTCGCCAAATAACTTTGCTTCTTTGATCGCTTTGCTCGCCCACACGCCGGTGTCGAGGTAAGCGGCTTTGCCTCCATCGGGCAATAAATTGTATGGCGCTAACGCAAATTGCGTACTTGCGCCGCCCTGTAAAAACAAAACCGAATATCCCTTCGGAACGTTAAGCAACTCTTTTACCAGCGCAACCGCTTCATTTAGCACCGATTCAAACTCGGCTGAGCGGTGGGATATTTCCAATATAGAAAGGCCTATTCCGCCAAAATCAACAGCCGCCGCGGCCGCCTGCTTTAAAACCTCGTGCGGCAATATGCCAGGTCCGGCGCCAAAATTATGTTTCATATGCTTGTTAATTAGATTGCCAATATCAACTTACCGGCAGTTTCTGCGAGCAGAACGGGCCGAAGTTAATTAATTTGGTAATGTGTATTGCGACTATTTATGTTTTTAGAATTTTAATACATTTAACAGACAATAACGGCCAATGATTTAAAATTTAAAAAAAATCTTCGGTTTTTATTGCGAAGCTGATACCGTCAGGCTGACGGTTTTTTTAGATAAGCAATTGCCGCCAATGGATCGGCCGCCGAAAATACGGAGTTACCCGCTACCAATACGTTGCCCCCTGCTCCAACCAACTTTGCGGCATTACTTTCGTCAACACCACCATCCACCTCGATCAATAAACCCGGTTTTAGTTTATCGCTTAACGCCTTTACCTCGCGAAGTTTTTTATAGCTATGCTCTATAAATTTTTGTCCGCCAAAACCCGGGTTTACCGACATGATCAGCACCATATCGAGGTCGGCAATAATATCGCCGAGCAACGCTACAGGCGTATGCGGATTGAGCGCCACGCCGGCCCGGCACCCCAACTCTTTAATATACTGCACGGTGCGGTGCAGGTTGTCGCATACCTCGTAGTGAACGGTTATCCCGTCGGCGCCGGCATTTTTGAAGTCCTGTAGATAACGGTCGGGATCAACAATCATCAAATGCACGTCGAGTGGCTTTTGGGCATGTCTTTTTACAGCCTTCACCACCGGCAAACCAAAGGAAATATTCGGAACGAACATGCCATCCATAATATCTACATGGATCCAGTCGCCGCTGCTTTTATTGATCATTTCGATGTCGCGCTGCAGGTTGGCAAAGTCGGCGGCTAAAATTGACGGGGCTACCAAGTGATTCATGGATCAAATATAGCGATTTAGCGATTAGAGGTTGCAAGATTTTGATATATGCTGAACATTCTAAGCGGGCGTTTATTTTTTTAAGATATACTGTATTTGCCTGACCCCCACCAAAGAAAAGGGAGTAAAACCGACTGCAAGAATTAGCCACTTTTTGTTCAAGGCACGCTCCTTTGAAGAGCCTGCCTGCCGCAAGCGGGTTATTCGCGGATAGTGGCTGTTGGGCGGAGTTTATGAGGGCCGTTTAGGTGAGACCCACAAGCGTTTTATCTAAATAAACGAAATCTTATTGGACCTATACCAGTGTCTAAATCGCTAATCTTTAATTTCCGGCAATGTCGCTAATCGCAATTTAGCAGCAAGTCGTAATATTTTTCCATTAAGGGCATGTCGTAATCGATAAGGGAGCCCTGGGCTTCCTCAATAAGCTCGTTGAGGATGGACGAGCCGAGCGACCCATTGGGCACAGAGTCATAAAACTTTATCAATTCTTTAACCCTGACAATCTGATATAACAGCTGCTGCACCAGTTCAGCCTGCGTTAGCGGTTTCTTTTCGAGTTCACCTTTAAAATCTAATGGCTTGTTGGTAATTGTCATCGACCGGCACAGAGTTTGAACGTTTTCGCAGCTAACAGTTGTAAGGGAAATGAAAAAAACGTGTTTTTGTTTTAAGTTTTTTCAAAAAAAAAGTGTAAAAAATAAAGCCCTCATTACAAGGGCTTTATTTTGTTTAATATCGAGTAAGATTAATTTTTTGTAGGCTCGGGCCGTGGCAATAAAGCTTTACGCGACAGCTTCAGCTTGCCCTGCTTATCAATATCGAGCAATTTCACACGTACCTCATCGCCAACCTGGAATATCCCGTCCATGGTCTCAATACGGCGATGGTCGATCTCTGAGATGTGTAATAATCCGTCCTTACCCGGCATGATCTCAACGAACGCGCCAAACGGCATGATCGATCGTACCTTGCCTTCATAAATTTCACCCACCTCGGGCCTTGCAGCGATATTTTTTATACGCGTAACGGCTTTATCGATGGCTTCCTTATTATCAGCAAATATCTGTACAACGCCCTGGTTGCCTACTTCCTCAATGTTAATAGTGGCGCCGGTTTCACGCTGCATCTCCTGGATGATCTTACCACCCGGCCCGATCACCGCACCGATAAATTCTTTATCGATACGAAGGGTGATAATGCGCGGTGCATGCGGCTTGTAATCCTCACGCGGCTTGTCGATGGTTTTCTTCATCTCGTTTAAGATATGAAGACGGCCTTCTTTTGCCTGGGCCAATGCCTGGCCCAATACCTCGTATGATAAGCCGTTGATCTTAAGGTCCATTTGACATGCTACGATACCTTTTTCGGTACCGGTAACTTTAAAGTCCATATCTCCTAAATGATCCTCGTCGCCCAAAATATCGGATAATATCGCGTGCTTGGTTCCCATTTCGTTGGTGATCAAACCCATTGCTATACCCGATACCGGTGATTTAATTTTAACACCGGCATCCATCAGCGCCAATGTACCGGCACAAACCGTAGCCATTGACGATGAACCATTGGATTCCAAAATATCAGAAACTATGCGGATCGTATATGGGTTCTCATCATCAGCTGGCAATACCTTTTTTAACGAACGCATGGCCAGGTTGCCATGACCGATCTCGCGGCGGCCTGCTCCCCGGTTCGGGCGAACTTCGCCGGTTGAAAAACCCGGGAAATTATAGTGCAGCAAAAATTTCTGGTAACCGTTAATAAACGCGCCGTCGATCATTTGCTCATCATCCTTAGCGCCAAGTGTTACCGTGGTTAACGACTGGGTTTCGCCGCGGGTAAATACCGCAGAACCATGTGCAGACGGCAGGTAGCCGATCTCGCTCCATATCGGGCGGATTTGGGTAGTTGTACGACCGTCAAGACGTTTACCTTCATCCAATACCAGGTTGCGAATAGCATCGTACTCTACATCGTGGTAATATTTCTTTGCTAAAAATTTCGTAACATCATCTATCTCACCTAACGTTTCGATGTATGCATCCCTTACTTCTTTAAATTTAACCGCGCGCTCATCTTTTGCAGATGCCGATGCTGCTATAGCATAAACCTTGTCATAAGTAGCTGCATAGATCGCCTTTTTCAAATCTTCATTGCTGTTTTCGTGGCTGTAAACACGTTTAACAGTTTTGCCAACTTCTTCGGCCAGTTCTATTTGTGCCAGGCACTGTACTTTAATAGCCGTGTGGGCAAATTTAATTGCCTCAACCAGCTCATCTTCCTGTATCTCTTTCGATTCGCCCTCAACCATGTTAACATCGTGCTCCGATCCGGCTACAATAAATTCTAATGTTGCATTTTCTAACTGGCTCAGCGTAGGGTTGATCACCAGCTGACCGTCAACTTTAGCCACACGCACTTCAGATATCGGTCCATTAAAGGGGATATCAGAAACCGCCAGTGCGGCAGACGCTGCTAAACCTGCAAGGCAATCAGGCATAATGTCTTTATCAGCCGAGATCAACGAGATCATAACCTGTGTGTCGGCATGATAATCTTCGGGGAACATGGGGCGCAATGCACGGTCAACCAGGCGCGAGATCAAGACCTCGTAATCTGATAAACGTGCCTCGCGGCGTAAAAAACCACCCGGGATACGGCCTGTCGCAGCGTATTTTTCCTGGTAATCAACGGATAACGGTAAAAAATCAACCCCTTCTTTTGCTTCAAGGCTCGACACTACGGTAGCCAGTAACATGGTATCGCCCATTTTTACCACTACCGAGCCGTCTGCTTGCTTGGCCAGTTTTCCTGTTTCGATCTCAATGGTGCGGCCATCGCCTAAATCGATAACTTTTTTAATTGCTTTGTAACTCATCTTGTTTTTGTTGTGATACGCTTTTCATCTTTGGAGCGCACCGGTTTTTATGTTTGTATATATTGTGTCGAATGTAAAAAGCCATCTCCTGTCGGGATGGCTTTTAAAGAAAAACTCAGAAAGGTTATTTAATGATATCCCTAAGCTGTAATGCTTTGATGATGGCACGGTATCTTTCAATGTCTTTGTTATAAAGGTAAGCCAATAAAGCGCGGCGTTTACCCACTAATTTTTGCAGTGATAACTGGGTCGAAAAATCCTTTTTGTTGGCTTTTAAGTGCCCGGTTAAATGCGCAATGCGGGTGGTAAATAGCGCTACCTGTCCTTCAGCCGAACCTGTATCTGCTGCCGACTTGCCATGTTTTGCAAAAATCTCTGTTTTTGCTTCTTTACTTAAATACATTACTTGAATAATATTAAAGCGTAAATAATCTGTTAATTGTGGGTGCAAAGGTAAGGTTAATTTGGCATACTTGCAAGGGTGTTAGCTGATTAAGTTTGCATGACGAGTTGTATACACAGATCGCTTCCCCTTACGGTAAATACAGCGGCGGATCAATCCACCCCCCAATTTATTTTCCTGCTACCGAAAATTTATAAATGGTAACCGTTTTATAAACCTGCCCCGGCCTGAGCACTGTTGAGGGGAATGAAGACTGGTTTGGCGAATCGGGATAATGCTGTGTTTCCATCGCAAATGCCGAACGATATTCATCTTTTTTACCGCCAAGCATGGTGTTGTTTCCCTTCATAAAGTTGCCGCTGTAAAATTGGAGCCCGGGCTCGGTAGTAAATATCTCCATTTTTATGCCGCTTTTATCGCCGGTAACCGTAGCGATAGGCGAATACATATCGTGTTTATTTAAAACAAAATTATGATCATAACCCTGGCCGTTCTTCAGCTGCTCATCGGCAACGCTTATCCTGCTTCCGATGGTGGCTGGTTTGGTGAAATCAAATGGTGTTCCGGCTACGGGCGCGATTTTCCCTATGGGAATAGACGTCGCATCCACCGGCGTATAATTAGCCGCTTTAAATTCAACCAGGTGGTTTAGGATGGTACCACCGCCGATGCCATCCAGGTTAAAATAGGAATGATTGGTTAAATTCACAATGGTCGGCTTATCCGTAGTGGCCTCGTAGCTTATCTTAACTGCATTGTCGTCCGTCAGTTGGTAGGTCACTTTGCAATTCAGGTTGCCGGGATAGCCTTCTTCCATATCTTTTGATAAATAGGTGAAGGCTACGCTGTGACCGTTGAGCTGTTTGGCATTCCATACCACATCATTAAAACCTTTTTTGCCGCCATGAAGTGTGTTTGGGGCATTATTAATAAAAAGGTCGTAATGCTTGCCATCGAGGGTAAAATGACCTTTTGCGATGCGATTTCCGTACCGGCCTATGGTTGCGCCGTAATATGCGGAAAGGGACCTTTTATACCCATCGATATCATCGAAGCCAACAACTATGTCCGTTAGTTTCCCGGTTTTATCGGGCACGGCAAGGCTCACCAGGTGCGCACCGTAATTGGTTAAAGTCGCGATCATCCCATTTTTATTTTTTAGGGTATACAGATGGGTTTGTTTACCATCGATCGTTTTTTCGAAGCCCGAGGATGGCGGTAAAATCGGCTGGGAAGCAGAATCAGTCATAGTTGAGGTGGTGGAAGTTTTTTTTGCCGGTTGATTGCAGGCTGAAAGCGCTATGCAAGCAGGCAGCAATACGACGGCGAATGTTCTAACAGCGGTGTTCATCATGTGCTAAATTAATAAAATGACTATTGTTTTCGTTTAATTATATTGATTTAATACCAATCAGCATTGAAGTGTTTGTCCCGCCTGCCCGCGAATGGTGCGTGAATTTTTATTAAAACCCCAGCTCGCCCAATTGCACCACCGCGTTATCGCAGATGTAAGTCGGCGCTATGCCGGTGGCGGTTATTTTTGTGTCTGCGTCATTTGGCAACGTATTTCCTGATAACACCAGCACAGTATCCAGGCCAAATTTATTGCCGCCTAAAATATCGGTATGCAGGGTATCTCCCACCATCACGATCTCTCGTTTGCTTATTGTCCTGGATTCGCGGACGAGATCATAGGCGAACATGAACATCTGCGAATCGGGTTTGCCAAAGCGGATAAATTCCTTGCCGACTATTTTTTCGATCATATTGGCAATCCCCCCGATAGCTATCGATACATCGTGTACCGAAAGCGGGTAAGCATGGTCGGTATTGGCCACAATAACCGGGATCGTTCTTTTGCGCAGGATGTTTACCGTTTTGTTAAGATCGTCGAACCAGTTAAAACCTTCGTCGTCCAGAAATATAAGCGCATTCACTTTATCTATATTGCTGCTGTCAACGTGGCTCACTGGCATGGTATGCAAACCGGATGTTTCGATATAATGGGCCGAATCAGGCGTACCCAGGTAGGCCACAATGCCGTCTTTTACTTTCAGGTCGAGGTATTCTTTTGTCAGCATCCCCGACGAAACGATACGATCGGGTGTGATAGCCGCCAGCCCCATTTTGTGATACGTTTCTGCTAATTGAGCAGGGCTGCGCGAGGCATCGTTGGTAACAATGTAATATTCTTTATTTTCCTGCTGCAGGTAGGCGAATGTTTTTTCAATACCAGGTACCAGGCCCTGGTAAGTTTTGATCACACCAAACGCATCAAAGAAGATGATCTTATATTTATCAATAACCGACTTAAAGTTTTCGATGCGTTTCATGTTTTTTGTTGCAGATGTTGTAAAGGTTAAAAGTGTTAAGTGCGATCAAACCATTACAACTTTTACAACCCCTCCAACCCTTATAACTACTTTATCCCCAGTTCCTCAATAATTTTCTCGGCGTTAAAATCCCTGTCGACCGATGGCAGATAAATTTCAAATGCTTCGGCCTGGAGTTTCTTTGCATACTTTTCGTTAAAAAAAAAGCTGCCGTCTTTTATCACGTAATTTAAAATAAAAAAACGGTAAGCTTCTTTTAAGAACCTGATCTCGTCCGCAGTCACCGGGTTTATTTTATGATATTCCTTCAAAAAAATAATAAACCGGTCCTCCATCATGGTACCGATGTTGTAACTGAATACCGTCCTGTCCCCTACGTTAGATACCACGCGGCTAAAAAAGTAAAAATCCAGTATCCGGTAGCTCATTCTGAACCAATCGTAATCCCAGCGCGAATACAGCTCTAGGTTGGGATAAACTGAGAAGTTGCCTATGTTCCAGTCGATAAAAACCGGGATGATCTCGAACGACTTCATATTGTAATTCGACCGGTTTTTCAAAAACAGATCGCAGTGGTACTTTAAAAAATCGACCTGCATTGCCGTGCCGAAGTTTTTTTCGTTGTTCTCCAACTGATGTTGTAAAGCAAAAATATCGGTGCGCAAAGTTTTTGACGATTTCGGCAATACGTTTTTTACCCGCGAACATGCTTTGTGAAATTTTCCGGCTTGCTCGCCCAGCTTTTTGATATGATGTTCTTCGAGCCGCCGCGGCAGCCGGTCAAATATCCGGCTGGGGTTATAAAAAACCACCCAGGCATCGGTTTTGCCGTGCTTGTGGCGGTAGATATATACCCGGTTATTTTTTAACAGGGATTTGGCCAGCACGTTTTCAAACGGATAAAGCAAGTTATTGGAAAGCGCATGGATGATGCGGTGATCCTCTTTAAAGTGCTCGTATTTTCCGAAATAGGAAAGCTTGGCTATAACCATGTCGCCGTCTTCGAACGTAATGCGAAATACGTGATTGGTTGATACCATCGCGCTGATATCGGCGATATCTTTTATCGTCTTCGACGCGTCATACCCCTCCCATGCCTTTTGAAGTATAAAAGGAAAATCAACTATCGTTTCAACTTTTGAAGCCCGTACAGGGAATAGCGGGTTTATAGGATTTTCAGGCTGCTGAATGTTTTTTGTATTCAAAATTTTTTATTTAGTCTGAACCGGGATTAAGCAGATTTTTACGATCTATGAGATGTATCCCGCATCGCGATTATATTGGTTTGAACTTTTTATTTAACAATCTTTTGAATGACAAAGATTGGCTTCCAAAGTTAATAAGTAATCCAATCTCAATATTGTATGCTTCGAGGTAATTAAGGCCTTGCGTTAAATGTACATCCTCCAGCAGAATTAACGCTTTGAGTTCAACCATGATCAGGTTTTCCACAAAAAAATCCACTCTCCGGGTGCCTATCAAGATATCGCGATAATAGATTGGCATTTCCTTTTCCCGCTCAAATGAAATCCCTTCTAAAGTCATTTCAATCTCCAAAGCCCGCTGATATATTACTTCCTGAAAACCATTTCCAAGCTTTGTGTGCACCCGCATACAACAGCCTATTATTTTATGGGTAATATCATCGTGCTTTAGTTGTTCGTTCATATTGACCGCTTGTTTTAAACGCTACCGATCATCCTTTCAATCTATTAAATCCGCATAATCCCGGTTCAGACAGCTATATAATTTCAAAATACCGCTTTAACTCCCAGTCTGTAACCCCTTTGGCAAACTGCCTGCATTCCCAAAGGCGGGTTTGTGTAAAATGATCAATGAATGGCTCACCAAATAATTCTTTTGCGACAGCCGAATTCTTCATGAACGTAGCCGCGTCGAAAAGATTGGAGGCAATGGTCCCGTTACTTTTATCCAGGTAACCGTTTCCATTGGTTGGCGGGGTTGTTAGCTGCAGTTTATTTTTTATACCATATAAACCCGACGCCAGTGCTGCAGCCATCGCCAGGTAGGGGTTGGTATCGGCGCCGGGAATCCGGGTTTCGAGACGGGTATATTCTTCTGCCGGATGCAGAACGCGGAATGCCGTTGTGCGATTGTCAACGCCCCAGGTAATCGTGGTAGGCGCCCAAACACCCTCGACCAGTCGTTTATAACTGTTTATTGTAGGCGCGTACATAGGCAGCAAATGCGGCAGGCAATACAATTGACCGGCGAGATATTGCTTATGCAGCTCACTCATGTGATATATATCGTCTTGCTGATAAAATAAATTAGTGGCGCGGTCTGCCGACCAAAGGCTTTGGTGCACGTGGCCGCCGCAGCCGGGCAGGTTCTCGTTCCATTTGGCCATAAACGACGCCATGATGCCGTGTTTAGCAGCGATCTCCTTCACCGCAGTTTTAAACAATACCGCTTTATCGGCCGCAGCCAAAACGACGTCGTGCATCAGGGCGGCCTCATAAACGCCGGGCCCGGTTTCGGTATGCAGCCCCTCCAGCGGGACGTTAAACTCCATCAGCAGGTTAAACAGGTCGTTATAAAACCCGTATTGCTGCGATGTGCGCAAGATAGAGTATCCGAACATCCCTGTTGTCAGGGTATTCAGATTGGCAAACGATTTTTCTTTGAGGCTTTGTGGTGTTTCTATAAAGTTGAACCATTCAAATTCCTGTGCAAATTCAGGATGGTAACCCATTTCCTCGCATTGTTTTGCAATACGTCTTAATAAGCTTCTCGTACACGCCACCAGGTCGTTTCCATCAGGGTCGCTAAAGTCAGCGATAAAAAATGGTACATTATCCTGCCAGGGCACGGTCCGGAATGTGGATAGATCGATCCGGCACGGCCTGTCGGGATAACCGGTATGCCAGCCGGTGAGGCTAACATTATCGTAAAGCGTATCGCTGCTATCCCATCCAAAAGTAACATCACAAAAACCATAACCGCTTTGCAAGCCATCGATAAATTTTTTATGATGAATCTCCTTTCCCCGCAAAACCCCATCGATATCGGCAAAGGCGAATTTTATTTTAGTTATGTCGTTCTCCTTTAGGTAGGAAATGATCTGCTCGTTGGTCATGATGTCCAGCTATTGCCCGGCAATTTAAGCAAGATAAATAGAATGCGGGAAAAAAGTTATCCTGTACCCACAGACAACTGCTGCTAACAGTTTGTTTGGCGCGTGGATAACAAAAAAAAATCCCCTGCTTTTACACAGGGGATCTAAGCATATAGTTAAATTAGGAAATTTATACTTTTGCCGATTTAACGGTTTTAATAATAACCGCGGCAACCTTGTATGGATCGGCCGCTGAATTTGGACGACGGTCTTCCAGGTAACCCTTCCATCCTTTTTGAACAGTATATAGCGGGATCCGGATCGAAGCGCCGCGGTCTGATACGCCGTAGCTATAATCGTTGATCGAAGCTGTTTCGTGTTTACCGGTTAAACGCAACTCATTATGCGCTCCGTAAACGGCTATACATTCGGCAATTGCCGGACGAAATGCCTCGCAAATTTTATCGTAAGTTTCCTTGCTGCCGCAAGTTCTTAAAGTGCTATTCGAGAAATTAGCATGCATGCCTGATCCGTTCCAGTCTAATGCGCCTAATGGTTTGCAATGCCAGTTAACCGAAACGCCATGGCTTTCGCCAACTCTCTCCAGCAAATAACGGGCTACCCAAATTTGATCACCTGCTTCTTTTGCGCCCTTAGCAAATATCTGGAATTCCCACTGACCGGCGGCAACTTCGGCGTTTATACCTTCTACATTTAAACCGGCTTCAAGGCAAAGATCAAGGTGCTCCTCAACTATTTCGCGGCCAAATGCATTTTGAGCCCCCACCGAACAGTAATAGGGTCCCTGCGGACCAGGAAATCCAGCGGCCGGGAAACCAAGCGGCTTACTGGTTTCCGGATCCCACAAAAAATATTCCTGCTCAAAGCCGAACCAAAAATCATTATCGTCATCCTGGATCGTTGCCCGGCCATTTGATGGATGCGGCTTGCCCGTCGAGTCCATCACTTCGCACATCACGAGGTAAGCATTCAGCCTTGCGGGATCTTTACAAATAAAAACCGGCCTCAACACGCAATCTGAAGAGCCACCCGGCGCTTGTTCGGTGGAAGATCCGTCAAAGCTCCAATCCGGGCAATCGGATAATTTGCCGCTGAAGTCGCCTAAAATTTTTGTTTTGCTGCGCAGGCTTTGTGTGGGTTTGTAGCCATCAAGCCAAATGTACTCGAGTTTTGTTGCCATCGTTTAAGAATTTTTATTAATTAGGAAACAGTTTGTGTTATTTTCAACCTTATCTACAATTATTGAGGCGAATTTAAACTATTTTTATAAAATTCATTATCATTTGTTGAAAAATTTAAAAGTTTTTTTAAAAACGATCTGATGAAATGTAAAATTGCCTGAAAAAAGGATAAATCGTGTAAGATTTCGTAACCGAAACTTAAAAAATGATCAAAAAAAAGCAAGTGGTCATGTCCAAAAAATAAATCGAATTTAGCAGCCGGCTATTTAGCCGACGCCACGCCCCAAAAACAGGCGTTCCGGATTTTTTTCACCGCGGAGGGGTTAATTTTAGAATCGACAGCATATTTATTACTCACATTCAGCAAGTAAACCTGTGCATCCTGGTTATTGTAAAGATAAGTGGTTAGCTTTTTTGTTGTTCCGTCGTCTTTTGAATTAATGTCGATAGCCATGCCGTTGATAATTTTGCTCCCATCGGCAAGGGTTACTGGTTTTGACGAGGTTATCCAGTTAACATTATAAATAATGTTTTGCGGTTCGATGGCTCCTGTCACAGTTTTATAATTTTTGGTTTGCTGTATCATCCCGATCAAACATTTAACACAAGGTTCCGAAACCGTGGCATTGCCATAGTTTTTTTGCGTGTTGTTGATCACGCTATCCTTTTTACCGCCAACCGTCACCGTGGTTTTTGTGATGTTATTTGAAACCGGTTTAGGTTTGGACTGATTGCAGGCGGATAAGCCGGCAACGATAAGGCTCACTAAGGCGATGTGGTTGAGATTCATACTGGCATGATTATCTTAATTATACAACCTTATAACAGATTTGTTTAGGCTAAATCATACACAATTTTTACGCGGAAAAAATTATAAACGCTATCTTCGCTCAATTTAATTTTCTATCTCAAAAACCAAAATATAATGAAAATAACTGTTGTAGGCGCCGGGGCTGTTGGCGCTACCTGTGCTGATAATATCGCAAGGAAAGAATTAGCGGAAGAATTGATCTTATTAGACATACGCGAAGGCTTTGCCGAAGGTAAAGCCATCGATATGATGCAAACTTCGGCGTTGCTGGGCTTCGATACCAGGATAAAAGGGGTTACCAACGACTATGCCGCGACGGCTGAATCGGAAGTTGTGGTGATCACTTCAGGCCTGCCACGCAAGCCCGGCATGACCCGCGAGGAGTTGATAGGCACCAACGCCAATATTGTAAAAAGCGTAACTGAAAATATTTTAAAGTATTCGCCAAATACGATCATCATCGTGGTTTCGAATCCGATGGATACCATGAATTATCTTACCCTGAAAACATCGGGCCTGCCAAAAAACCGCATCCTCGGCATGGGCGGCGCGCTGGATTCTTCCCGGTTTAAATATTATCTCAGTCAGGAATTAAACTGCTCACCGGCCGACCTGAACGCGGTTGTGATCGGCGGCCATGGCGACACCACCATGATCCCGTTGATCCATCATGCTACCTGGAACAGCATCCCGGTAACTCAATTGTTAAGCAAGGAACAGCAGGATAAAGTGGTGGCGGCAACTATGGTTGGGGGCGCCACATTAACCAAGCTGATCGGAACATCTGCCTGGTATGCGCCGGGCGCAGGAACAGCCTTTATGGTGGAAAGCATTGTACGCGACCAGAAAAAACTGATCTCGTGCGGCGTAGCGCTCGACGGCGAATACGGCCAAAAGGACATTTCGCTGGTTGTGCCGGTTATTCTGGGGAAAAATGGTTTCGAGAAAATACTCGACTTTAAACTGAGCGAGGCCGAGCACGCACAGTTTAATAAGAGCGCCGATGCCGTGCGCAACATGAACAAGGTGCTGTACGACACGAATGTTATCTAAATAGTTGAGCGTTAGTATATTGAAATAAGCTTCGTTGGCAAAATCACGAGTGCGCCATTTTTTGAGAGAGGCGCAGGTGGTGCACGCGGTGCACGCGGTGCACGCGGTGTACGCGGTGCATCTGGTGCAGGGTGGTGCAGGTGGTGCACCCGGTGCAGAGTGGTGCAATCAAAATTTTAAGCTGCTTCGATAACTGACACGAATATCCTGAAGAAAAAAAATCCTCACACGAGGGTTTTTTTTGGGTATATAAGTTGACAGCGTTTGTTAAGCTTTACGGACAGTCATGTGTCCAGCCATTGGAAACGTAGCGATCCATTCTCGTGGCTATATCGTCAAATAACAGCGCCGGCTCTACATAATTGGACTGTGTAGTAAACCAGGTGTTATCATCGAACACATAAAATTTAACCGTAGCTCCATAGTGCTGATAGCCGTCGGTGTTAATCGTAATGTTTATGGTTAAATTGGGTGTTACCCCCTGCGCCAATTTGTACTTATAGCTGTTTGCGGCCAATAACTTACTCATGAAATACGATTGCCACGAAACCTGTGCAGTTGGCAAATCCTTCATCGTATAGCTTCCGTCGATATTTATCTGGACCAGTACCGGGCTGTAATTTAGCCCGTCGTGGCGCACACAAGGCATTTTTTGAGGCTTGCGGTAGGCATAACGGTTTTGCGGAGCGCTGGCAAATACCATAAATAAAAATGCCGCGGCCGCCACGGCCGCCGCCAAATGTGATTTGAGTTTTTTCATGCGAAAGGGTATTAGATTTAAGGAAGAAAAGTAATTGTAAACTAAAATAACAGCCAGGTAAGTTGCGATATCAAGCCAGTCGAACGTGCCAGGCACGATGCCTGCATACTGCCCAAACTCGGCCAGGAACGGAAGCGACAGCAGCAGAAATTTGTCGGTTGCGGTTACATATTTATTTACCGATAAAAAATCGATTACCAGACATAGCGCAACACACCATAGCGTATCTGAAAAATGGCCCGCAAAAAAGTGCGTCCATGCGGAATGATTTGCGAAAACAGGATGAGCATAATGGATTCCCAGCCCGTCAAATAAAACAATGTGCGGATTAAATAGGAGATAGTTGAACACCCCGGCTGCCAATGCGCCGATAGCCCAAAAAAGAAGAAAGGATGCCTTGTAAAGTAACTTCATGTTATAACGATAGTTGCGCATCGGCAACAACACCGTTATAAATGTAATTTGAAATGAATGGCCAATCAAGGTACCCAAACGGGTACCATCCCATAAAGCGTGTTACAATACTGTTTAGTGCAACAACCGGGTTTTATCAGTTTAATAGGTCCGGTTTAACAGCGAAAAAACTATTGGTACTGAATACGAGACGCTTACTGGTTTTCCACTTTGCATTCCTGGATTCCAGGGAGGTGATAATTTAATAACTCGCAAGGCTTCTTCATCGCATCCATCACCTATACCCCTTGCAATTTTTATATCTGATAAGCTTCCATTCTTATTAACCACAAAACTTACAATTACACGACCCTGCGTATTGTTTTGTCTTGCCTGCGGCGGGTAATGAATATTTTTAGCGAGAAATTTCATAAATGTTTCAATCCCGCCCGGAAATTCAGGCGTTTCATCAATAGGTCGAAATTCGGTTGAATCTTTTCGCATCGCGTTAATGTGTTTACTTATACGGGATGATGACATTAATTTGCCCTTAATAAATATTCCAGCAAAATAATCGTCGCCTATTTCCCCGCGCCAGTCCCCTTCTTCAAATCCATCTTTTACTTTTCCCTTTATATAATTTTTATTGAAAGTCTCATCTAAAAAATTCACCCAGGTCCCGTTTCCATTTTCTGTTAGTACTTTTCCGGTAGAATCATTGTATTGTTTTAGAAATTGTTCTTTTTTATTATAGTTTCTAATATTATATAGTTTTCCATTCGGATAATATTCGATTACATCACCTATAGGTATGCCATTTTTAAAATTTGCAATACGCATTCTATGTCCATTAGGGAAAAAAGTAATTTGAGAGCCCTCAAACTTGAGGGCTATATTGTTTGTTGTAGACATTCCCATGAGTCTAATTTTACCATTTGGGTAGAATTCATTTACCCTAAATAATTTCTTATCGATGCTTGTATCAGGGCAAAGAATTGCCAGTATGAAATCGGCGCTGTCTTTCGTCGAGACAATCCTTCCTGAATTTTTCAGGTAATAAACCGCTGCTTTCTGCTGCGAATAAGCCGCACTGCACAAACAAATTAATATTGAAACAAGAATTAGTCTGATCAACTTTGATTAATGAGTTTTCAAATCTAAAATATTCTGCCTTTTAATTGATTGGTGCCAAAATAAAAATTACGGCAACTATTCAAGTTTTCGACAGTTTCGATAACATAATCGACAGACAATCAAACAATTTCGCCGATATTGTCTTATATCAACTAGTCATTATTACGCCTAACTCATTTGCCGATACCAGTTTATGTGTGCGAAACCAAAATATATACTTTCAGTCTTCCTGTTATTTGCCTTTATCAGCTGCGTATGCGCCCAGGACAGCACCCTGATGGGCACCACCCAAAAGTGGGACCTCGAAAAATGTATTGCATACGCTAAAAAAAATAATATCCAGGTTAATACCCTGCGTTTGTCGCAGCTTACCAGTCAGCAGGAATATTTGCTGGCAAGGGCGGCGCGGCTGCCCAACCTTGCCGGTACGGTTACCCAAAATTTCGAGCATGGCAGGAGCAACGGCGGTTCGGGTTTTAGCGCCTCGGGTAATTATGGGCTCAACTCTTCCGTCACGTTATACAACGGCAATTATATCAACAACAATATTCTGCAAAAAAATCTCTCCGTCGAATCGGCCAACCTGAGCATTATTGAACAGGAAAACGATATTACGCTACAGGTAACGCAAGCCTATCTTACCATCCTGTTAGATAAAGAAAATATAGGTTATGACACCGACCTCGTAAACACGGCCACGGCACAGGTAAAAGTGGAACAGCAGAAATATGACGTTGGCGCTGTCGCGCGATATGCTCTTATCCAGCTGCAGGCGCAGCTGGCAAACGACCAGTACACCCTGGTAAATGAACAGAATGCCGAAAGGGGCGATATTCTGACTTTAAAACAGCTGCTGGTATTACCGGTCGATGTCAACTTCGACGTGGTAAAGCCGGATACGATCGTTCCGATAGACACGATCGCCGCATTTCATGATGTTGAACAAACAGCATTAAAAACCAGGCCGGAAGTAAGAAACGGGGAGTTAGGCGTAAAAATTGCGCAATATGACATAGATAAGGCGCGGGCAGGTTACAAACCAACCTTAACCGCAGGCGGATCGCTCGGCACGGGCTACGTTAGCGGGCAGGGAAATATATTCCCCTCTCAGTTTAGCAATAATTTTGTGCAGCAGGTGGGGCTTACCCTGGGTATACCAATATTTACCCGTCGGGTGGTAAAAACACAGGTGGAAGAGGCCAAAATAGAAGTTGACCAGGCAAGGCTAAACTTAAACAATACCAGGATCAACTTGTCGCAAAACGTCGACCGGGCCTATATAAATGTCGAAAATGCCCGAAATCAGTACACCGCGGCCCTTGAACAGTATAATTATAACAAAGAAGGTTACCGCATTGCCACCGAGCAATTAAAAGTGGGCGCCATTAACACCGTCGACTACCTGGTGCAAAAAAATCTGTTCGTGCAGGCGCAGCAGGCGTTTATACGGGCAAAGTATAACGAGCTGCTCACCTTGAAGATATACGACTTTTACAGGGGCATCCCCATTAAATTATAAATCGAGCGTCATGAATCCTACTCTTAAAAAAATATTAGTTATTGCGGGTGTGCTTATCGTCATTTTGCTCATCTGGCTCCTGTTCTTCCATAAAAAAACAACGCCCGAAACTGTCGAAGCAGAAAAGCCGACAACGGGATATATCGCTCAAAGCGTAACCGCGACAGGCAAAATTGAACCGGTGGATACGGTTACCGTGGGTACACAGGTTTCGGGGATCATCAAATATCTGTATGTCGACTTCAATTCAAAAGTAAAAAAGGGAGAGTTGCTGGCGCAGCTCGATAAATCATTATTACAGGCGACACTTGACCAGGTAAGGGGTAATTTATTGAACGCGCAAAGCCAGCTTGCATTCGCCAAAAGCAATTTTAGCCGGCAAAGCATTCTTTACAAAACCGACGCCATAAGCAAAGCCGACTATGACAGCGCCCTCAACACCTACAACGCGGCAAAAGCCAGCGTAGCAAGCGTACAGGCACAGGTCCGGTCGGCAGAAAAAAACTTGTCTTATGCCGATATTTATTCGCCGATCGATGGGGTTATATTAAACCGCAACATCAGTATCGGGCAAACCGTTGCCGCCAGTTTTAGTACGCCTACCCTTTTTATCATTGCAAAAGATATCACCAAAATGGAGGTACTTGCCAACGTGGATGAAGCCGATATCGGCGATGTAAAGGCGGGCAACCGAGCATCATTTACCGTCGACGCTTTTATAACCGACCAGTTTAAAGGCACTGTCATCGAGGTGAGGTTGCACCCGTCCGTGTCGGCGAACGTGGTAACCTATACCACCATTATCAACGCACCAAACGACGATATGAAATTGAAACCGGGGATGACGGCTAATATTATTATCTATACCAAAGAAGTAAATAACGCTATGCTGATACCAGCAAAGGCGCTGGCTTTTACCCCCGACTCTTCGTTGCTGTCAAATTACAAAATAGTAGGCAGGGTACCTCATAAGGGCCTGCGCAAATCCCGCGGCGCAGGCGGCAACCCGTCGGCCAACCAGATATCGCACTCAGCAAAAAGCCGTAACGATACATCGGGGGTAACCAAACAAAAAGCGCTGGTGTGGCTGCTGCAGGGTAAGGAGCTGGTTCAAAAAAGAATTGAGATAGGCCTGAACGACAATACCCAGGTTGAAGTATTATCCGGCCTGACGGCCAACGACCTGGTGGTTACCGGCATAACCGGGGGCGCTACAGGCATTTCGGCCTCTGCGGCCACCCCGGGGGGCAGCCCATTCCTGCCAAAACGCACGCCGAGGGGAGGCGGGGGAGGAAGAACCCGATGACCAAGAAAATATTGGAGATAAAAGAGCTTAAACGCGAGTTTATTATGGGCAGCGAAACCGTGCACGCGCTGAGGGGGATATCATTCGACGTTAACGCCGGCGAATTTGTGACCATTATGGGCAGCAGCGGATCAGGTAAAACCACATTGCTAAATATATTGGGTTGTTTGGATAAGCCCTCGATTGGGAATTATTTCCTGGACGGCGTTGATGTAAAAAGCTTGTCGCGCGATGAGCTTGCCCAGCTGCGCAACCATAAGATCGGCTTTGTTTTCCAGGCGTACAATTTATTGCCGCGCACTACCGCGCTGGAAAATGTTGAGCTGCCCCTGTTGTATAACAAGGAAATAAGCGCAGCGGACAGGCGCGAAAGGGCCATACATGCTTTGGAGGCTGTGAAGCTTGCCGACAGGCACGACCACACCCCAAGCCAGCTATCGGGCGGGCAGCAGCAGCGGGTGGCTATAGCGCGGGCGCTGGTAAACGAGCCCGTAATGATATTGGCCGACGAGGCCACGGGTAACCTCGACAGCCGCACCTCATACGAGATTATGGCGCTGATGCAGGAACTAAATACCAAACAGGGAAAAACCATCGTATTTGTAACGCACGAGCCTGATATTGCCTCTTTCAGCGGCCGTACGATACAGCTGCGCGATGGCATCATACAAAAAGACTCCAAAAATGAAAATATGCGCTCGGCGAAAGAAGTATTAGCAGGATTGCCGGTGACTGAAGACTATTAAATATGAGCTTAATAAACCTGATACGAATAGCGCTTAAAGCATTGCAGCGAAACAAGCTTCGGGCGTTCCTGACCATGCTGGGCATCATTATCGGCGTTGGGTCGGTGATCGCTATGGTGGCCATCGGGCAGGGATCGAAACAAAGCATACACGACCAGTTGTCAAATATGGGGACCAATATGATCACCGTTCAGCCTTCGAGTAACATCAATGGCGGCGTGCGGATCGCCGGTTCAAGTTTCCAGACCCTTACCATCAAAGATATCGTCGCTTTAAAAGCCGGCGCGCAATATATAACGGAGGTATCTCCTGCCGTAACGTCGCGCGGGCAGGCCATAAACGGCGCTTTAAACTGGCCGACAACCATGTCGGGCGTGGCGCCGGAATATCTCGACATCCGCAAATTAACATTGAAAGATGGTATCGCCTTTACCCAGGAGGATGTTTTAACATCGGCCAAGGTATGCCTCATCGGGCAAACCGTAATTACCAACCTGTTCCCGAATGGCGAAAACCCCATAGGCAAAGTGATCCGTTTTGGCAGGATCCCTTTTCAAATAATCGGCACTTTAAGCCCGAAAGGATTTAATGCATTCGGGCAGGACCAGGACGACCTCTTAATAGCGCCTTACACTACGGTGCAAAAAAGAATATTGGCGACCATTTATTACTCAAATATTTACGCTTCGGCAGCCAGCGAGGCGGTAACCGACCAGGCGGTAACGGAAATGACCCAGATACTAAGGGATTCGCACCGTTTGAGAGCGAATGAAGATGACGATTTTACCGTACGTACGCAACAGGAGCTGATCGCAACCTTAAGCTCGACAAGCGGCCTGCTGACTGTTCTACTAACCGTAGTGGCCGGAATTTCGCTGGTGATAGGCGGCATCGGCATCATGAATATTATGTATGTTTCCGTAACCGAGCGAACAAAGGAGATCGGGCTTCGCATGTCAATCGGCGCGCGGGGTAAGGATATATTGATGCAATTTTTAATGGAGGCTGTCATCATCAGCATAACCGGGGGCGTGATCGGGGTGTTTCTCGGATTCGTTTCTACGCAGGTGGTAACGCTTACGCTCGGCTGGCCAACCATTATTTCCGAATCGTCCGTGGTGCTGTCATTCGTTGTATGCGCAATAACGGGGATCTTTTTTGGCTATTACCCCGCCCAAAAGGCTTCCCGCCTCGATCCTATCGAAGCGCTGAGGTATGAGTAGGAAGTCTTAAGTCTGGAGTCTTTAGTCCTAAGTTATTTCGATCGACTTAGGACTAAAGACTCCGGACTTGAGACTTATTTAAAAACATCATTACTCAACCCGCCGTTGGCCATAGCGCCTTTCACCTTAAACTCGATAGGCTGGCCAACGATGGTTGTTTTTTCCGAAAAAGGTATTTTAATGCCGGTATTAATATCCCGGTAATCGTCAAATTCCATAACGGTGCTGTTCGGCACATCGGTAAACTGCCGCACTTTCAGGCCGGTTTTTTGGTCATAGAAGTATTTTACTTTTATACCATCGGGACCTGTAACCGTTACCAGGTAAGCCAGTTGGCCGTTAACCACTTTAAGCTGCGGGTCAAGCTGCATGGAATATCCGGCTTTATTAAAATTCAGCTCGGGGAACAGCCGGTAACGGGCCATTACCGATACTTTTTCGCTGGCTGTAAGCGGAACCACCCTGTTCAGTTGCTTTATATGCACACTGTCGCCGTCAACAACTACATGGGCCACCACCAGGTTATTGTAGGATGGCACTGTAATGTCCTGCAATATTTTATCAGGGGTTTTATATTTATTTACCCGCACCACGGTGGCGCCCTGCACATTCCCTTCGGAGGTAACCACCAGGTCCTTTACATCCTTCACCCTGTCCTCGGTGCCAATCGCTGCCAGGTAATTCTTTATCACGGTACCGGCCGTAACACCCTGGGCCACCGTCACGCCGCTGAAGGCATTATTATCCGGGTTAACATCGGGTAATACATGATCGGGGTCGATGATCACATATTGGATCTTCGACGTTGATTTATAGGCAAAGGTCCACGCGCCGCCGCGTTGCCATATTTCGGCAGGCAGCTTAACGGTACCGGTGTTGCCGTTTTCCTCTTTTACCAAAACGGTAACAGGCAACGCCATTTCTTCCAGGTTCTCGATAGTTATCAATGACCCTTTTGAAGGATCGTTATCCGGGTAACCGATATCCTTAACAGCTTGGTCGAGCTTCCATGTGGTAAAAAACCATTCGTTCCAAAACCAGCCCAGGTCCTCACCGGCGGCATTATCCATGGTATGGAAAAAATCCCAAGGCGTGGGGTGTTTAAAAGCCCAGCGGTTAATATAGGTGCGGAAAGCATAATCAAACCGCTGCTCGCCCAATATCTGCTCGCGCAGAATGGTTAAGCCCAGCGCGGGCTTCTCATACGCCGCAAAACCCAAATAATCGGCCTGGATGACATCAGGAATATTCATGATGGCGTCCGCCCCGGCAGCGAACATCGCAGGCGCCGCCTTTTGCTCGTCGGTACTTTCCCAATATTCGCCTTTATTAAAAACTTTGGTGTCCACCTTGTTAATGAAGGTATTAAAGCCTTCGTCCATCCAGGCATATTTACGCTCGTTGGAGCCTACGATCATCGGGAACCAGTTATGCCCGAACTCGTGGTTGGTAACCTCCCATAAGGCCCCGCCCTGGTTATCCAGCCCGCAAAACACAATACCGGGGTATTCCATGCCGCCTACTTTACCGGCCACGTTGGTAGCTACCGGGTAGGTATATCCATACCATTCGGTGGAATAAAGTTCGATGGCGCCCTTTACGTATTCGGTCGACCGGCTCCAGGCGTTCATCCCTTTGCCCTCGATGGGGTACACCGATTGAGCCAGCGCCTTTTTCCCGCCAGGCAGGTTAATGCGCGCGGCGTCCCACAAAAATGCCCTCGACGCCGCCCAGGCCACATCGCGGGCATTTTTACAGAAAAAATGCCAGGTAAGGTTTGCCTTTTGCGGGTACGAATCGCGGCTGGTTAGATCAACCGAATCTTTGATCATCACTGTTTTGTCGCTCTTTTTAGCAGCGGCAAGCCGGCTAATGATTTTTGGCGTTAATACTTCGGCCTGGTTTAATAATTCGCCCGATCCGACCACAACCATATTGGCGGGCGCGGTAATGGAATAATCAAAATTTCCATATTCCAGATAAAATTCGCCGGCGCCCATGTATGGGATTACATTCCAGCCGGTAACGTCGTCATAAACTTCCATGCGCGGGTACCATTGCGCAATGGTATATATCCAGCCGTTTTTTGTAAGCAGGCGGCCCATCCTGTCCGTTCCATATTCCGGAACGGTAAAAGCATAGTCGATCTTTATCTCCACTTTGCCGCCCATCGCGCCAAGCGTATCATTTAGCTTAATTTGCAGGCGGGTGTCCGATACCACGTAATCCACCTTTTCGGCTTTGCCTTTTTTTATAACATAAATGGCTTTTATTTCATCGCCATTGGTAAACTCCCTAATGGCATTGCGGCCGCCGGTCACCGCGCTGGCCGCGGTTCCGCGCGAGTCTTCGCGGTAAATATTCTGATCCACCTGGAGCCATAAAAAGGGCAATTTATCCGGGCTGTTGTTGGTATAGTTGATAACGGCAGAGCCGGTAACACGGTGTTTTACCGTATCCAGCGTTACGTTCAACTTATAGTCGGCCCGGTTTTGCCAGTACTTTATGCCCGGCGCGCCGGAGGCTGTACGGTATTCGTTCCCTGTTTGGGGATAAAAAAGCGGCGTAAAAACTTTATGCTGATCGTATTTAGGCGTTGGTTCGTTATTTTGTGCGCGTCCGGCGAACATACTTGCCGCCAGCAGTAATGAAAGCGCGATCTTATAATATCTCATAAACAGAGGTTTTAAATTTGAGGCCAAGGTAAAGAAATTTGTCAAAATAATATTCCAAAACCGCGGTTTCACCACTCACTGCTCACCACTCACCAATCAACTAATTTTTATATTTTTGCCTGCCAATGGATATATCAGTTGTAGTTCCCCTTTATGACGAGGTAGAATCATTACCCGAGCTTACCTCGTGGATAAGCCGCGTAATGAACGACAACCGGTTTACATACGAGATTATCCTGATTGATGATGGCAGCAGGGACGGCTCGTGGGAGATGATAAAAAAACTTCAGGTAAACAATCCATCTATAAAAGGCATCAAATTCCGGCGCAATTACGGTAAATCCGCCGCGCTTAATACAGGTTTTGAAGCGGCGCAAGGCAATGTCGTGATCACCATGGACGCCGACCTACAGGATAGCCCCGATGAAATACCCGAATTGTACCGCCGCATCACCGAAGAAAAATACGACCTGGTGTCGGGCTGGAAAGCAAAAAGGCACGATCCTTTAAGCAAAACCCTTCCCACCAAGGTATATAATTCGGCTACCCGGCGTATGTCGGGCATAAAAAACCTGCACGATTTTAACTGCGGCCTGAAGGCTTACCGCAAAGAGGTGGTTAAAAACATCGAGGTGTACGGCGAGATGCACCGTTATATCCCTGTTATAGCCAAGTGGGCCGGTTTTGTAAAAATTGGCGAGCAGGTGGTTGAGCACCGGCCGCGTAAATACGGGCGCACTAAATTTGGCGTTAGCCGGTTTGTAAACGGTCTTTTGGACCTGATGTCGATATTTTTTGTAGGCAAGTTCGGCAAACGCCCTATGCATTTTTTCGGAACGATGGGGGTATTGAGCTTTTTTGCGGGCACAGTGATAACGCTTTGGATGATCTTCGACAAGCTTTACGCGATATCGCATGGGCAAAAATACCGCGATATAACCGGGCAGCCGTTATTCTACATCGCCCTTGTAGCGGTGATATTAGGCTCTCAATTATTTTTAACGGGCTTTGTAGCCGAGCTGGTGTCGCGCAGCGCGCCCGAACGCAACAAGTACCAGGTTGAGGAGATCATTTAATTAGATTCGAGACGTGAGATTTGAGATATGAGACTTAGAATATTCGAATCCATGTTCAACACAAAAACTTTTCGTTTCCGGGCTTTTGATTACTGTTTCCCGAATCTATCTCACGTCTCATATCTCATATCTCATATCTAAAAATGTTTTTCTCCATCATCATCCCTTTATACAACCGCCCGCAGGAGATCAAAGAACTGCTGGAAACGCTCGCTTTGCAAACGTATAGGCAGTTTGAGGTTTTGGTGATCGAGGATGGGTCGAAAGATGATGCGGCGGACATAGTAAACAGTTTTTCGGATAAGCTTAACGTACGATATTTTGTAAAACAAAACGAAGGCCAGGGTTTTACGCGCAACTTCGGTTTTGAACGGGCCAAAGGTGACTATTTTATTATTTTCGATTCCGACTGCCTGGTACCCGAAAATTACCTGCAAATCGTTAACGATTCACTGAAAGACAATTACCTTGATGCCTACGGCGGGCCGGATGATGCCCATCCCTCCTTCACGCCCGTGCAAAAAGCCATCAGCTATGCCATGACCTCGCCGTTCACCACCGGCGGCATACGGGGAAGCAAAAAAGGGATCGGCCAGTTTCATCCGCGAAGTTTTAATATGGGCATATCCAGGCAGGTTTGGGAAAAAGCGGGCGGCTTCCTCATAACCCGCTCGGGCGAAGACATCGAGTACAGCATCCGCATCCATTCGCTGGGCTTTAAGATCGGCCTCATAGCGGGCGCGAAAGTATATCATAAACGCCGTGCAAACTTTTTGCAGTTTTATAAACAGCTTCATTTTTTTGGCCGTGCCCGTATAAACGTTTATAAGTTTTTCCCGAAAGAGTTAAAGCTGGTGCATTTTTTTCCTGCCTGCTTTACCTTATTTATTGTTTTTTGTGCCGTCGCCAGTTTGTTTCGGTGGCCGTTCGCCAATTTTTGCGACGGCTTGCTGGCTGTTTATATTTTGTTGATATTTTTCCATGCGCTGGTTAAAAACACATCGATAAAAATTGCATTTTTGAGTGTCATAGCTTCCTTCACTCTGTTAGTTGCCTACGGATTAGGGTTTATGCAGGATTTTTGTAAGCGTGTAATATTTAAACTATCATAAGCGTTATGTACCACCCTTTTTCCATCATCGAAACGCTGAAAGCCTCGTGGGGTGTCCTGAGGACGAATTTTGTAACGCTTATTATCTTCGCCGTTATTTCGCTGTTCGTCTACGGTTTCCTCAATTTCCTTACCATTATTCTTTTTATCAACGACAGCGTATTCAGCCGCATGATCCTGTTCTTTTTACAGATGCTCATCCAGTCCTATCTAACTTTAAGCTTTTATAAGCTGATCCTGACATTGATGGACAGGGAGTATTATGAATTTGAATTCCAGGATATCATGCCATCTGTTAAAATGGCTTTCAATTTTATCGCCATCGTTATCGGGTATACGTTTTTGGTGGTTATATTATGGTTTATAAACCAGCTGATTGCACCTTATGAGGCTGTTTTGGTTATCGTTCAGCTGTTGGAGATGATCCTGGTGTTATTCCTGCTCATCCGGTCGATCTTTTGCGTTTGCTTCATTGTGGATGATGATTCAAACCCGGTCGAATCACTCAGGCAAAGCTTCGGGATAACCAAAGGGAACTTTTTTAATACGCTATTGATCGGGATAATCATCATTGCCATCATGATCGTAACGCTGCTGCCGATCATTTCCATTCTCAGCCTCTTCCGGCCTAATAAAGACAATATCGATTTTTTGTTTAAAATATCATTTTACATTTGGTTTGTCATAGCCTTTCCTATCGTACAGGTTATCATCATGGTTACCTACCGCAAGCTTATTTACAGTCACCTGGATGTGGATGACGACCTTACCGAAACGCTTTAGTTTATGGGATTAAAAGCTGCATTGAGCAAACCTTTTGCCGCATTGGTGAACCTTCGGCTCAATAAGCTTCGCAAGCATGCCGTTAAACTGCAGCAAAAAAACTTTAAATACCTGGTCGCAACCGCAAAAAACACAGCATTTGGCAAAGCGCACCGCTTTGATACCATACGAAGCTACGAGGAGTTTAAAAGGAATGTACCGGTTGTTGATTATGAGGACCTGCGGCCTTACATCGACCGGGTTATAAAGGGTGAAAAAGATGTGTTATGGCCGGGCAAGCCCGCGTACCTTGCCAAAACATCGGGCACTACATCGGGTGTAAAGTATATCCCCATCAGCAAAGAGAGCATGCCCGAACATATCAAAGCCGCGCGAAATGCATTGCTAAGCTATATCCACGAAACAGGAAACGCTGACTTTGCCGACGGCAACATGATCTTCCTGCAAGGCAGCCCGGTATTGGAAACAAAAGCGGGTATTGCCACGGGACGGCTGTCGGGAATCGTAGTACATCACGTTCCGGGATATTTGCAAAAAAACAGGCTTCCTTCTTACGAAATTAATTGTATAGAAGACTGGGAAGAAAAGGTCGATGCGATTGTGGCTGAGACTAAAGACAAAGATATGCGCCTTATATCCGGTATACCGCCCTGGTGCCAGATGTATTTCGACAAGTTATCGGCAGTTTCGGGCGGGAAAAAGATAAAAGACATTTTCCCTAACTTCAGGTTATTCGTCCACGGCGGGGTAAACTATGAACCATATCGCGCCCGCATGGAAGAAAGCATCGGCTTTCCCATCGACACCATAGAAACTTACCCGGCATCAGAAGGCTTTATCGCTTTTCGGGATTCGCAAAAGGAAAAAGGATTGCTGCTGATGGTTGATTCGGGCATCTTTTTTGAATTTATCCCGGCTGACGAGTTTTTTAATGAGCAACCAACGCGGATCAGCCTGAAAGACATAGAGCTGGATATAAACTACGCGCTTATCCTGAATACCAGCGCCGGGTTGTGGGGCTACAGTTTGGGCGACACGGTAAAGTTTGTTTCGAAGGACCCCTATAAGATCGTGGTTACCGGCCGCATTAAACATTATATTTCGGCCTTTGGTGAGCACGTGATTGGCGAAGAAGTGGAACAAGCGCTGATGAGCGTTGCCAACGCCCGGGGAATTGATATTATCGAATTTACCGTAGCACCCCAGGTTAACCCTGCCCCGGGACAGTTGCCCTATCACGAATGGTTCATTGAGTTTGGAAAAGAACCCGGAGATTTGAAAGCATTTGCCGCTGACGTTGATAAAGCGCTTCAAAAGAAAAATATTTACTATTTTGACCTGATAGAGGGTAACATTTTGCAGCCTTTGGTTATCCAAAGCCTTAAAAAGGATACCTTTATAAACTATATGCGTTCGCAGGGAAAGCTGGGCGGACAAAACAAGGTCCCGAGGCTATCAAATGATAGAAAAATAGCGGACGGGTTGAGAGAATATATAATATAGGACATCATTCTGAGGTTCTCGAAATAGTGAAGTTGCGATATAGCTGATAATTGGAATACTACATTGACTGACAAAAAAAACATTGCCGTTCTTGGCTCTACCGGCAGTATAGGCACACAGACGCTGCAGGTTATCGGTAATCATCCTGACAGGTTCAGGCCGTTTTTACTAACGGCTCAAAATAACGCCGATTTGCTGATACAACAGGCGCTGAAGTTTAACCCGGCGTATGTTATCATTTGCGATAATGCCAAACTGCCGTCTATAAAAAATGCGCTTTCACATACGCAAATAAAAGTTTTGTCGGGTATTGAAGCGATAACCGAAACGGTTACCCACCCGGACATTGATATCGTTTTAACCGCGATGGTGGGCTTTTCGGGCTTAGAACCTACTATAGCCGCCATTAAAGCCGGTAAGGATATCGCATTAGCAAATAAAGAAACGCTGGTGGTAGCCGGCGAATTGGTTACGGGTTTGGCAAAAAAGCATGGCGTAAATATTTTACCTGTCGACTCGGAACATTCCGCTATTTTTCAATGCCTGGCCGGGGAAGATGGTAATGCCGTTGAAAAGATCATCCTAACAGCTTCGGGCGGCCCATTCCGGGGAAAGTCGCTCGATTTTTTAGCAGGTGTTACGCGCGACGATGCTTTGAAGCATCCCAACTGGGTGATGGGCGCTAAAATTACGATCGATTCAGCTTCATTAATGAACAAGGGGCTGGAAGTGATTGAAGCTAAGTGGTTGTTCGGCCTGGATGCGGATCAAATCGAGGTGATCGTGCACCCGCAGTCTATCATTCATTCAATGGTGCAGTTTAAAGACGGCTCCATTAAAGCGCAAATGGGCTTGCCCGATATGAAGCTGCCTATCCAGTATGCCCTCTCCTATCCCGAAAGAATAAAAAACGATTTCAAACGGTTCAATTTCACAGATTACCCCGAGCTAACCTTTGAAAAAGCCGATACCGCGACGTTCCGCAACCTCAACCTGGCTTTCGAAGCTTTACGGCAGGGTGGCAATATGCCGTGCATTATCAATGCAGCCAACGAAATTGCGGTGGCGGCCTTTTTAAATAATAAACTCGGTTTTTTAACCATTAGCCATATTATCGAAAAATGTATGCAACAAATAGGCCACGAAAAGCATCCTGCTTTGGACGACTATTTGAATACTGATAAAGAAACACGCATCTTTGCGCAAAATTTAATACAAGAAATGCCGTTAAAGGCTATACAATTTTAATATAGATAGAAGGAATGAGTATTGTGATCATGGTGGGCCAGTTAATCCTGGGCCTTTCGATTTTAGTGATTCTGCATGAATTTGGCCATTTTATAGCTGCGCGGGCATTTGGAATTAAAGTAGAGAAATTTTACCTGTTTTTTGATGCCTGGGGCATCAGCCTGTTTAAATTTAATTATAAAGGCGTTGAATATGGCATAGGCTGGCTGCCCCTGGGCGGCTATGTAAAAATTGCCGGCATGATCGACGAGTCGATGGATACCGAGCAGCTCGCCGGGCCGCCACAGCCCTGGGAATTCCGCTCAAAACCCGCATGGCAGCGCCTGATCGTTATGCTTGGCGGCATCACTGTTAATATTATACTGGGGATAATCATCTTTTGGGTGTTGACCATCCGTTACGGCGAAACGTATATACCCAATGCCGAAATAAAGTATGGCATTGTTCCCGGGAAGATCGGGAAAAAAATTGGCCTTGAGGCAGGCGACCGCATCACAGCCATCAACGGCCAGCCCGTTGTGCGGTACGACGAGCTCACCAGTCCTGAAGTGCTGTTGGGCAACACCGACCTTACAGTGCTGCGCGGCGATGAAACCTTACATATCAAGGTTCCGGGAAATATCATAAACGATCTTTCCGATTACGGCAGCAGCGGCGTGGACCAATTTATCGGCAAGCTTCCCCGCGTTAAATTCGCTATCGACTCGGTTGTTCCGGGCAGCAATGCAAATAAAGCGGGGCTGATCACCAACGATAGCATACTGGCCGTGAATGGTCATTCTATCACATTTTTCGACGAGTTTAAAGACCAGGTGCAGCAAAACGCAAACAAGCCTATCCAGGTAACCCTTAAACGTTCAGGTAATTTGATGCAAAAAACCGTCCGGGTAGATAAAAACGGCACGATAGGTTTTTTTGGGAAATACGATCTGCCGAAAGAGAAAAGGCTGACCTATGGGTTTTTTGGCGCACTGCCGGTAGGCGCGACAAAAGCATGGGGGAATTTTGCGGATAACGCTAAAGGCCTCGGCAAAATATTCAAAGGCGAAGTTAAATTCAATAAAGCTGTGGGCGGGCCCGTGGCCATTGCCAATATGTTCGGCACACACATAGATTGGATACGTTTTTGGGGCCTGGTAGGCTTCTTATCGATGGTGCTGGCCCTCACTAATTTACTGCCTATCCCGGCATTAGACGGGGGGCATGCATTGTTTCTGGTCATCGAAATGATCAAAGGCAAGCCTCTGAGCGATAAATTCCTGGAGCGCGCTCAAATAGTCGGTTTCGTACTGCTGATAACCCTGATGGTGTTTGTGTTCGGCAACGATATTGTGAAGCAGGTGATGAAGAAGTAAATCTGCACGGATCGTCGCGAAACATTTCACGAACAGCATATATTTTTTCGAATTACACGAATTGGCTGGTTATCCGTGTGATTCGAAAAAATTTCGTGCAATTTATGTCTTATTAAACTTCCGGATTGGCATTTGATGCCGATTCCCGCTCAATATCACTTAGCGTACGCTCCCGCTTGAATATGGCCGCACCGATCAGGGCAAGGATTGCGCCGATAACGGCAGAACCTATCGCTGCGCCAAATGCCCCAATTATAGGTCCGTATTTTTTGCCTATCTCATTAGCCTTTTCGATTTGTTCGGGCGTCATGTTTTGCTCCTTAAACTTATCCTGCTGGGAAGCTATGGACTGTTCTAAAATTTGAGGGCTTAAAAACGTTAGGTATATATAAATGAACACGGCCAATATGAGCCCGGCAACAACGGCGTACCTGAAACCGGCCGAGAATCCCTGCCCGAACGTCATAAAGCCGTTGAGCTGGTCCCTGTATTCCTTTTGGGCCAAAAATAAAAAGGCTATAAAAGGTATATAACCTAAGAACTTTACGCCTGAGGTTTGGTCGACATTTAAAAACTGGAATAAATAAGTGATTACGATTGACGTAAGTACGTAAATGACAGCCCATTTAGTGGCTACTTTGCTTGAATTCGGGACGGTATTTTCCATTGTGATCGGGTTTTATTTATTTAAAATTAAACAATATTTCCAACACTGCCATATCAAATTCTTTATTTATGGCCTGGCCGGCAATTTGTTTCTTTTCATCTGCGTCAGGATGGGTATTATGAAAAAAGCACATCACCGGGTAAAAAAGGTCTTTTAGCTCCGAATCTCCGGGTAATTGGCCGGCTACTTTGGCTATTTCGCTAACGGGACTTTCCATCAATACCTGGTGGGCGATAACGGGTTCATATATCCTGTATTCGTCCTGGAACTCGTCCTCATCAACCAGTAAAAATTCCTTTAAATAATCATCAAGGCCGGGGTCGATATCCTCGTCGGCACATTCATTCAGGTAAAGCAGCAGGTTTAATAATTCTGTTCCCCTATCCAGCGTCTGCTCTTCTATGTCTTCCCACTCCGGCGAATCAAGGTAATCCTCTTCCAGTTTTTTTACATCGGCGCTAAAGAAATTGATCAGCAGCAGATCAAAAAAAACTTCGCGCAGGCTCTCAAGCTGAGGGTTGTCGTTAAAAACCTCGTCGAGCAGATCAACCTTGGTTAAAAACGCCATTTCGGATGCAAATACGTCGGCAAAGGTTTTTGTGAGCGATGAAGCATCAAAACCGCTATATGTCGAAAAAGCATTGAGCCCGGCTTCGAGGGCCGTTCTTACTTTCAGGTCTATCATAGTGAATGTTTATTTATACAGGTAGTTGTTATTGGCCGTCAGTAATATTTTCCCTTTTAATTGCTGCCCCATAAAAGGCGAATTCCCGGATTTCGACCGGTTATTTTTGCCGCTGTATTCCCATTCGGTAACCGGGTTAAAAACTACCAGGTTGGCTGGCTGCCCTTCCGTTATAACGGGTACCTCGATATTTAATATTTCGCGCGGGCCGATAGCGAGCTTTTGAATGATAAGGTTAATATCCAGCCCGGCCTGCAACGCAAGCGGGAATGCTGTTTGTAAACCTATCATGCCGTATTCGGCCACTTCAAATTCTACATCCTTAAATTCTATCTCGTGCGGGGTATGCTGCGAAACGATGGCATCTATCGTGCCGTCTTTAAGGCCTTCTATTAATGCTTCAACATCATCCTGTGTGCGCAGCGGTGGTTTCACTTTATACAGACTGTCGAACCCGGTAAGCGCCTCGTCGGTAAGCACCAAATGATGGGCTGCCACATCGCAGGTTACCTCTATCCCCCTTCTTTTCGCCTCCCTAATCAGCTCGACCGACCGTGTGGTCGATATCGTTGTAAAATGTATTTTGGAGACGGTATATTCGGCCAGGTAAAGATCGCGGGCTATCATCAGCTCCTCGGCCAGTGAGGGGATGCCCTTCATCCCCAGCAGTGTGCTTATTTCACCTTCGTTTATTTTAGCCTTGCCGGCAATAGCCGTATCCTCCGGGTACGAAAACACAAGGGCGTCAAATCCCTGGGCATATAAAAGCGCGCGTTCCATCAGCCCTGCATCCTGCACCGGCCGGTTGCCATCGGTAAACGCCCTTGCGCCGCTCAGGTACATGTCGTACATCTCGGCAAGGTCCTTTCCCTCCCGCTTATGCGATATGGCGCCGAGGGGGTACACGTCGACCAGGTTCTTTTTGGCGCGGTTCAATAAATATTCGATCTCGGCTTTTGAATGAACAGGTGGTATGGTGTTCGGCATCAGCGCCACACCGGTAAACCCCCCTGCTGCCGCAGCCTTCGTTCCGGTGTAAAGATCTTCCTTGGTTTCGAGGCCCAGCTCGCCAATATTGCAGTTCAGGTCAAAAAATCCGGGCGAAACATACAGGCCATCGCCATCAAAAACTTCGGCGTCCGTCTCAATACCGGGCGCTATCTTAACGATCACTCCTTTTTCTATTAAAACGTCGGCGGTTTGTTGGTCAAATGGCGAATTGGGGTCGATGATCGTTGCGGATTTGATAAGCAAATTCATTTGCACTGCTTTAGGTGGATTGTCTATGCCCGTTGCGCTCCCCGCGGATCAGTTTTATAGTACCTGATCAACGCGATTTCGGCTCCCAGGAAGAACAATGCCAAAATTATACAAAGTTTCCATAATTGCATGCCGAAATTTGTTTCTGTTACAGTCTCTTTTAACGAGCGGTTACCCGGCTGTAAAACTTTTGCTGCCTGCGGCATTAATTTTTCAAGATCATCATTGGTCAAATAGCTTAGGTCCGATTCGGCGCGGTCATCGTTAAATGCAAGCACCGCCGCGGTACTGTCCTGTTTTTTTAAATCGTACAGGCCGGGCTCATGCACCTGGTCTGCAATGTAAAGCAACGTGCTGCCTTCCTGCTGCTTTGCATCCGCGATAATACTCTGCCCGCTTTTGACCAGTTTTAACAGCTGTTTGCCGCTGACAGTTACCGGCACAGTTTCAACGGTTTCGTCGCGGCCTAATGTATAGTACAGCGGCTCATCGTGCCCGCTTAGCAAGGCGACCCTGAACATAATTGGTACAAACAGCGCATGCCGCGGCAGATTACTGAAGTCCTCATTAAGCGCCACCGCTGAAACATAGACTTTGCCTTTGCCGCTTGTATAACCGGCCCAAAGCGGCTGGCCGGGCAGGGCGAGTATGTCCCGGGGCCTCGAAGTAACCGATGTATTTAGCTGGTAGTATTTTTTTACAACCGGCAGATCGGGGTTTTGAGGAAAGCTTTCAAAAATATTTTTAAACACCGGATTTTGCAGATTGATCCCCGATACCCTGGCTGGTTCGGTCAGCAGCTTTTCAGGATAGGCGGCATTCATAGGCTGCAATAACGAGCGGTAACTGTTAAAGTCGGCATTTGCAGATGGGAAAACAACGAGCGCGCCACCCCGCTTTACATAGGATGTTAACTGCTGCGCCAGCCCGGTTGAAATGGCGTTGATATCGCTTAAAATAATTAATGGATAACTATTCAACGCGGCATAATCCACATTTCCGTCGGGCACCCGCTTTGCCGCAAAAAAAAGATCGGCTGCAAAAACCGCTTTCAGGTAAGGGTTTGGCGTGCCGCCGTCGATCAGCAAAACCGCCATCTGTTGTGTTACGTTAAAAGAAAAATAGAATTGGTTATCAAACGTAACCGGGTTGTCCTGCAAAGTAATTTCGGCCCGCTGCCAGCCGGCCGGTAGTCCCGAAAACGTCAATGTATCATATTGTACCGAACGCGGGGCCAGCGTATAGCTGCCCATCGCTTTCTGCGAATTATTAACGAGCAATTTCAGCGGAACTTTTTCGGCTTTTTTATCTGCGTAGTTATGCAGCCGTACAACCAGCTTTTCACTTTCGCCGGGGCGATGTACGGCGCTTAATAGGGCGACTGAATCGACGGCTACATTCGGCAATGTATTTGCTTTTAGCTGTACCAGGTTAAAATGTATACCCGTATCTGCACCAATCGGCTGCGTGCCTGCCATGTTTTTCTGAAAATCCGATAGCACATAAACTGACCGAACCGCATCCTTATGCATATCCAGCAGGCCTTGCTGGCGGCTGATGATCTGTTGTAATGTGCGGCTTTGAGCGCTGATCCTTACCGCATCGACGGCGTCGTTAAATTGGTCGCGGCTTACCAAACGCTGATGTTTACCCTCAAAATCCTGCGTAAGCAGCTGAAAACTATCGTTAATATTATAAGCCGACGCGATCTCCTTCGCCCTGCGCTTCGCCTCGTCGAGCAGCGAGCCTTCTTTGTTCAGCGTTTGCATGGAATAAGAGTTATCGACAAAAATGCTGACCGCCTGGCGCTTACCAGCGTTAATGGCATTTCGCCCGGGAACGTAAGGCTTTGCAAATGCCAGCACCAAAAAGGTGAGCGCCAGCAGCCGGGTGGCAAGGATCAATCGCTCTTTTAAATTGCGTCGGTGCGATTGCCTTTCCCGGATGTCTTTCAGGAATTGCACATTGCTGAAATAAACCTTCTGATACCGCCGGAAATTAAATAAATGGATCAGTACCGGGATAGCGAGTGTGAATAGTCCGAATAAAAAAGCGGGATATAAGAAATGCATATGATTATGTGCGCTGTGCCGGTATGCAAATGTGCGGATTTTGACCGAACCTTTAACGCCGTAACAAACAAAAAGCACTGATAAACATTTGCTTTAAAAGCGCTATTGAATATGGAGTGGTATATCGGTTGTTCAGGATTTCACTATAGACATTGGAAGGGCGTTTTTTACCCGGAAGGCACGCCTCAAAAACGGTGGTTTGAGTTTTACACTGAACATTTTAATACCCTTGAGCTCAATGTAACCTTTTACCGGTTTCCGCAATTATCGTTTCTGCAAAGCTGGTACCAGCGGTCATCGCCCGGATTCCGCTTTTCGGTGAAAGCGCCAAAAGCGATTACGCATTTTAAACAGTTTCATAACTGCGTGGATATGCTTTCCAGCTTTTACGAAACCATCAACGATGGGCTGCAGGAAAAGCTTGGGCCGGTGCTATTCCAGATGCCGCCGCGTTTTAAGTACGACGAGGTTCGCCTGCAGCGGATCATTGATAATTTGGATCCTTCATTCAGTAATGTATTGGAGCTTAGGCATGAAAGCTGGTGGCGGCCCGACGTTTATGCAGAACTGGCAAAGCACAATATTACCTTTTGCGGCATGAGCCACCCGTCGCTGCCTGATGACCTGGTTGTAAATACCCCCGTGGTTTATTTCCGTTTCCACGGCGTTCCGTTTTTATACACTTCGGCTTATTCGACAGAATATCTTCAGCAGGTTGTAAATGCCGTTAAAAATAATCAACAGGTAAAAGAAGGATGGTTTTATTTTAATAACGATGTTACCGCGGCGGCGATCGCCAATGCAAAGGAAATGATCGGGATGATTGGTTAAGTTGTTTTAATACGTGTATTATTTTGATATTCGGAATTCCATCACCACCTGCTAATTAAAAAGCGTGAAAAATCGAACGACAGCGATAAGCCAAAAAACCATGTATAGATATCCTAACGACTTATTCAGGACACCACTATACATTTTAATACTGATAAAGCCTATGACAGGTAATATAAACATCACGCCGAAAGCGATTGGCATCGCTAATACGCCAGGTTCTCCAAAGGGGACTTCAATTGTAAATATCCAATAAATTGCAATCCCCACCGCAAAATAGAGAAGAAATATGCCTAAAAGATGAAGTTGAATACGATATTTTTTCACTGGAAAAATTTTCAATTTCCCTAAACGTTCCTTGGTTGCTCACTACCGCAAGCGTCCACGTACTTGGGCACAGGCAATCCCATACCCCGGCATTTAATCGTCACCTCGATGCTTTCTATGCTTCTTCTTATGCTTTTTTGCCGGAGTGTGCTTTTTCTTAGTGTGTTTTTTTGACTTTTTCGAAACTGACTGTTTTTCTGCTGTCTTTGCCGTTTTTGCCGGAGTTGTTACAGCCGTGTTTTCTTTACTTACACTTGTTGAATCCTTGCTCAATTGTTTTACAGTAAATTCATTGTTGCGCAAACCATATTGCAGCTGTTTTTTCGCGCCGGTTGGTTTGGCTGCGGCGCTGTTACCATCATAAATGGGAAACTCGCGGATAAGCGCCCCATCCTTAATATAAAAATTATCATCGCCGCGATAGCCTTTTTTTTGCGCCTTGGTCAGTTTCGGGAAGTCGAGCTTTCGCGCCTTTTCGCCGCCAAATTCAAAGGCATAGATATTAGTATAGTTGATCGTATCTTTTCCTTTAGTTTGTATTAATATCTCCGGGTTACCGTCGAGGTCCATATCCGAATTGTATACATCGACGATAGACCCGTCTAAATCACCGGTCGTGGTGGTATATTTTGCGGCTGCCGAATCGGAATGGAGGATCATAAATGCCCCCGTCTTCGTCGAGCCTCTACCCCAGCTTAAAATGTCATAATCCTGCCCCGGCGATACTTCGATCAGTTTATGATAGCGAAAAGGATCCATATTAACCGGCTTTTTTGACGCAGGCGCACTTACAGCAACCGGCTTTTTCGCCTCATTGTTACACGCGAAAATCAAGCCAACGGCTATCAGTAACAATAAACTAAACCCGTTTCTTATTTTCATAGTCAATTATACAACATATCCGGCGAAAGTTCGCCCTTTGGCTTGCCCGGAATTGTCATGAACACTTTTAAGCTGCCGGCTGTTCCGGAATCAAAATAGTTGATGGTGATCTTATGATAGCCTTTCAACAACGGTACTGATCCGCCCTGGTCAAATACGCCATGCCTGCCATCATTGTCGACTACCGGCTGATCATCGATCAATAAAGAAGAGCCATTAGCTGACGCGGTAGAAAATCCATAATCACCGTCAGTATCAATACGGATAAACCCGGTATATATTATGCCAAACCCGTGCATGTTTTTTTTGAACGGTGTTGTGTTAAAACTCATTACGACGCCTGTATCAATAACGGCCGCGTCTTTTAACTGGTTTAAACTAGTAAACTGGCCCGAAAATAATTGATACTTTAAACCCGTAGTTTTACCCTGGTAAGCAACCGGGGGTAATGGGTTTTTGTTATACATTACCGCATGGGTTACCTGGCTCCGTTTGCCGGATGGCGTTATTACAATGGTTTTAAGATCGCGGTATTGATCGGGGGGGATATCGTATGTCATCGGGATACCGTACTCGATATCGGTTTCCCGGGGCGTGTAACCATCAATGGTATAATAAACTTTTGCCCCGGTAACGGATGGCTTTAAGTTCACTTTTAGCTGCGGCCCGAACATAATAGTATCTTGTGTGCCGATCGCCGCAGGCACCCTGTAATCAAAATTATTTTTATCGAACCTCGCCAGGTGATCCGGCAAACGGATATTGGCAAAGTCATTATAATTTTTACCGGCCAATGGCGTCCAGGCCACTTCTGAAAGAGCCAATATCCGGGGCAAAATCATATATTCCAGCTTGTTTTCAGTCGGGATGTACTCCGTCCACACGTTGGCCTGCACACCCAATATAAACTTCTGCTGATCGGGGCTTAAAACGGCAGGCGTTGGGTTATAGCTGTATATTTTGCTTAGCGGATCGTACCCGCCGATGCTCAGCGGCTCGTCGTTCAATTTCCCCTGCAGCTGGTCGAGGTACAGGCCGCCGCTGCCCGGCGTCATGATCACATTGTGATTTTGCTGGGCCGCGGCTATGCCGCCGGTTTCGCCGCGCCAGCTCATCACCGTTGCGTTGGCCGACAGGCCGCCTTCCAGTATCTCGTCCCAACCAATGATGCTGCGCCCCTTTGAGTTTACGAACTTTTCAACACGCTGTATAAAATAACTTTGCAGCTGATCTTCGGTTTTCAGGCCAAGCTTTTTCATCAGCTTTTGGCAGAACGCCGACTTTTTCCACACGTCTTTTGGCACCTCGTCGCCGCCGATATGGATATATTTACCCGGGAAGAGCTCCATCACTTCGGTTAGTACATCCTGCAAAAAGTTAAACGTTTGATCGGACGGGATATAAATATCATGAAAAACACCCCAGGTTTCGGCTACTTTATACGTTAAGGACGGGTCGCAGCTTAATTCTGGGTAAGCCGCCAGCGCGGCTTCCGAGTGGCCGGGCATCTCGATCTCGGGTACGATGGTTATATACCGGTCGGCTGCATATTTCACCACATCGCGGATCTGGTCCTGCTTATAATAACCGCCGTAAGGCGTATTATCAAACTGCTGCGGGGTGCGGTCGTGATAATTGCCAATGACTGTTTGAGCCCGCTGGCTTCCTATCTGCGTAAGCTTTGGATATTTTTTTATTTCGATGCGCCATCCCTGGTCGTCGGTTAAATGCCAGTGAAAAGTATTGAGCTTATAGGCTGCCATCAGGTCGATATATTTTTTTACCATCTCGACCGAAAAGAAATGCCGGCAAACATCCAGCATCAGCCCCCTGTAACCAAAGCGCGGATAATCTTCAATTTGCACGCAAGGCAGTTTGATGACCGCTGTCCGCTCAAGCGGCACCAGTTGTAACAGCGTTTGTATGCCGTAAAAAAGCCCCGCGCCCTTGCCGGCGATAAGTACCTGCTGGGGGGTAATGGTTAAGCGGTAGCCATCGGCAGGCAGGTTGTCAGTTCCCGAGCTGGTAAGTACCAGGCTGTTTGCAATAGCCGCGCCATTATTGAGCCTTAGCTGCACATGCAGCATGGCTTTATTTTGCAGGTAATCGGTTAGAAAGATGACTGCCTTATTTGTAACACTATCGGCCAGGATGGCGGTTTGCTGGCTCAGGATAAATTCGCCCGGAGCTTTTTTAACAGACACAGGAGCGGGAATGATTCCCAGGTTGGGGTTGTTATCCTGCGCACGGGCCATACCCGTTGCGCCCGCCAGCAACAAACAAAGCGATATAATTTTTTTAAACATGGGATAAATTCGGATTTATAATTTATGAGGTGGTGAAGATAGCGGATTTTGAAAAAAATATCGCCGATCGTTTGTAAAAAATCTATCGCAGACCAAAAGGATCTCCGGGCACCGAAGGAAATGAAAAAAGCCACCCTATAAAGGATGGCCGGTGTTATTTTTTTGTCGCCTTAGCCGCCTCGGGCGCCACCTCCGCAGGGGCGGCCTTCTTTTGATCGTGTGGCCTTCTTTTGCCGAACGACCCTATCGCTATTTTGCCTTTCCTGGTTTTTTTATCTCCTTTTCCCATAATGGTATAACTTTTATCAATGATACGACATTTTGATCACAGATTTACTGATTATCAGATTTACTGGTCGATCAATATAACAAGGATCACGCCGTGACCGCATGATGCTTAGCTGCCAGGTACCGTTCCGCGTCGATAGCGGCCATGCAACCGGTGCCTGCTGCCGTTACGGCCTGGCGGTAAATATGGTCCTGGGCATCGCCGCAGCAAAATACGCCTTCTACGTTGGTGGTGGTTGAGCCGGGCGAGGTTTTTATATATCCGGTTTCGTCCATGTGTATCCAGCCCTTAAAAATTTCGGTATTTGGCTGATGGCCAATCGCCACAAAAAACCCGGTTACATCCAAAGTTTTTCCCTGGTTTGTTTGGTTATTGATAACCTTTACACCGGTTACGCTTTGACCATCGCCAATGATCTCCTTTGTTTCCGTATTGTATAATATCTCGATATTTTTGGTATTCAACACCCTGTGTACCATCGCTTTTGATGCCCTGAACTCATCCCTGCGAACGATCATATATACCTTGCGGCATAATTTAGCAAGATAGGTGGCTTCTTCCGCCGCAGTATCCCCCGCTCCCACGATCGCCACATCCTGCCCCTTAAAAAAGAAGCCATCGCATACCGCACAGGCTGAAACGCCGAAGCCACTGTATTTTTGTTCCGACTCCAGGCCCAGCCATTTGGCTGAGGCGCCGGTAGAAATAATGACCGTATCAGCAAGGATAGTCTTAACTTCGTCAACCACCACTTTATGCGGCAGGCTTGAAAAATCAACCGAACTTACATACCCGAAGCGGATATCCGTGCCCAGTCGCTCGGCCTGTTTACGGAAATTCTCCATCATCTCGGGGCCCTGTATTCCCATCGGGTAGCCGGGATAATTTTCAACATCGGTGGTTTGCGTAAGCTGACCGCCGGCCAGCATCCCGGTATACATCACCGGTTTCAGGTCAGCGCGCGAAGCGTAAATCGCAGCGGTATATCCTGCAGGTCCGGAGCCGATAATAAGGCATTTTACGTGTTCGGTGTTGTCAGACATTCGTTGTTAATTGTAGCGCAAATCTAAGGTTTAGAACTCATTGAGCCAATAGATAAACGTCACCGGATTGCCATACTCAGAAAGTGCGAATATTTTCTTAGTCATTATTGAAATGTTGAATTTTTGTGTGAATTAAAAGTATAAAATATTTTACTTTTAATTTTGACGATTAGTATATTTTTTTATACCTTTATATCAATAAAGAAAGGGACAATGAAATGCTCAGAATTACTTAGATTATTAACAAAACCGGTTGGGTTCAGGATAGGCAATCAGGTAGCCATGTTATTATGAAGCATCCGGATCGAGGCGAAGAAATATTAATCGTACCAAATCACGGGAGCAAGGAAATAGGAAAAGGACTGGCAGAAAAATTAAAAAAACAGGCAGGGCTTAAATAGTCCCGCCTTTAGTCCCAACATCAACACGGGGATTAACTATACTAACGGATTGAACAACACAAAAATTAGCAATGAATAAAATTAAATTTACAGTTGGCAAAACGTCAACCGGTTTTGATGCGTATTATACGGATGATGGGAAAATTGCAGCGGTTACTACCGGTGATAACTTATCTGAATTAAAGAATAACGCTTTAAAGGCTTATAACTTATACGCCGAAGCAAAACGTAAAAAGGAAATAAATTCGGATCATTTATTTTTCGAGTTTGATCTACCATCGTTTTTTGAATATTACAATGTAATTAACGCAAAGGCTCTGAGTGCGCGAATAGGGATGAACAATGCTTTATTATCACACTATATTAAAGGCGTTAAAAAGCCATCAGAAAAACAGGTGCAAAAAATATTGGCCGGCATAAAAGATATTGGCAAAGAATTGAGTGAACTGGAATTGGTTTAAAGTTTAGATAGTGGTGCGGTGACTCAGAAGTATAATGTTCAAAAGAGCACTTTTAAATCAAAGCCCAACCGGCAAATCCTTGCCCCTCTAATCATTTCCCAGTATTCGCTTTCAATACCCTTATAAAATTACCACCCAGTATTTTATCGATGTCCTTTTCCGTATACCCCAGTTTCAGCAACTCGGCGGTGATCTTCGGATAATCGCTCACATCGTCCATACCTAACGGGTACGACTCGGCACCGTCAAAATCGGAACCTATACCTACGTGATCCACACCAATCAGTTTTGCAATATAATCGATATGCTTGATCAGCAGGCTTAATGGCGGGCGTAATTTATCCGATTCGCTTTTATAGATAGCGTTCAACCGTATTTTCGCCAGGTCCTCGTCATGGTATATTTTAAACAGGGAATCGAGCTCGGACTGGTGATGTTTGTAAAAAACATCCACCTTTCTTGAGTACGTGCTGTCAACAAATCCGCTGTAAAAATTTACAAATACCACACCGCCGTTTTTCGCTAATGCCTTAAGCTGGTCATCCTTCAAATTACGCCTGAAAGGATTTAAAGCATACGCGCAGCTATGCGAGGCGATCACCGGTTTGGTTGTGGTGGCCAATACATCGTAAAAGGTCTGTTCGCCGGGATGCGACAGGTCGATCATCACGCCCAGGTCGTTCAGGTGGTGCACGATCTGTTTCCCAAATTCGGTTAGGCCGATATGTTTCAGGCTGTCGCGATGGAGTGTTTCATCGGCCGCCGAGGTGGCCCACGATGTGCTGTTGTTCCAGGTTAATGTTAGATAACACATCCCGCGTTTGGCCAGGCTGTCGATATAATCCATTCGGTCTTCGATCATGTGGCCGCCTTCCACGCCGATCATCGCTGCCAGTTTCCTTTGTTTTACCACCCTTTCCAGCTGTGCGGCATTTCGAACGAGCTCGATCCTTTTGGGATAGCGGTTAATCAGCGCGTACAGCGAGTCGATCTCACGGTTGGCAAATCTAAAGGCCGTACCCTTGCCATACTGCGGCCCGCACCATATGGAAAACACCTGCACATCCAGGCCGCCTTCTTTTGCGCGCACCAGGTCGAAATTACCCGTAGCCTGCAATTTGCCCCCGTCAAAATGCGTGATCAGCTCGTTTGAAAGAAAATCATTGTGTGTATCGACCAAAATCGCCCGCCGATGAATTTGCATCGGCGTTTGGGCGTAGGTTTGGTTTAAAAGTAGCAGAAACAGTGGCAGTAGCAGTTTTTTCATGGGATTAAGATAATAAAACTCATCAATAGTTAAGCAGTTCCATTTTCTTCAAAATCAAAAAGTTCCATCGAGGAAAGATTAATTTTAATTCGCCAATATCGATTGCCCCCATCAAAATAGAACATCCATTCCTTCTTCCATTCAGGTCCAGGTATCTGTGGAAATGTTTTATGCTCTTTCTCTTCATGCAAAATCGCAGCTTTCCAAAATAAATTAACATACACTATTTTCTTGCCCCCAGAAATTGTAAATCCGGCATATTGTCGCAAATATTTTTTCAAATTAGCACATATGAAAGGGTCATTAATTTTTCCTCTTCCCTTTAAAATGACGTCTTTCAACACTAATTTCTCGACTTGAGTAATATCCGCCGCCGATGGCGTAAATCGTTTGATCGTATCAGCGTAGTTGTAACGTGGAGGTATATAACTTTCGGAGAATATCGTTCCTTCGAAAATATTTCCTTTTATATATACCGAGTGGTTCGATACTGTTTCAATCCGTTTTACTTTCTGCGCAAATCCTTCAGAAGCAAAAAAAAACAAAAAAGGCAGCAGCAGTTTTTTCATGGTTTGAAGATAATCAATTGTAGAGACGCAATATCTTGCGTCTCCAGGAACGCTATATATTATGAGACGCAAAGTATTGCGTCTCTACGTTACGTTTGTATAATCCCCACATTAAACGCCTTTTCTATTGGCGCGTGGTTGGCCGCCTCGATGCCCATCGAAATTACTTTCCGCGTTTCCAGCGGATCGATAATGCCATCCACCCATAAACGCGCAGATGCATAATACGGCGTAGTTTGGGCATTGTAGCGGTCGGTGGTAACCTTCAGCAATTCGGCTTCTTTTTCAGCGTTTACTTCTTCACCCTTTGCTTTCAGGCCGGCAGCTTGTATCTGTACCAGCGTTTTAGCTGCCGAGCCGCCGCCCATGACAGCAATTTTAGCACTCGGCCAGGCATAGATCAGCCGCGGGTCGTACGCCTTGCCGCACATGGCGTAATTGCCAGCTCCGTAAGAGTTGCCTATTACAATGGTAAACTTTGGAACCACCGAATTCGCCACAGCGTTCACCATCTTGGCTCCGTCTTTAATGATCCCGCCATGCTCAGCCCGGCTGCCTACCATAAAGCCTGTAACATCCTGCAAAAAAACCAGCGGGATCTTCTTTTGGTTGCAGTTCATGATAAACCGGGTCGCTTTATCGGCCGAGTCGGAGTAGATCACCCCGCCAAACTGCATCTCCCCTTTTTTGGATTTGATCACCTTGCGCTCGTTGGCCACAATGCCGACGGCCCAGCCATCGATGCGTCCGAGCCCGCAGATGATAGATTGCCCATAGCCTGCTTTATATTCCTCAAACTCCGAGTTATCCAGCAGGCGCAGCACAACCTCCATCATGTCATACGCCTTCTCGCGGTTATCCGGCAGGATGCCATAAATATCTTTTTCGTTGAGTTTCGGTGCCATGGCCTTTATCCGGTCGAAGCCCGCTTTCGGGAAATCGCCCACCATACTCATGATGTTGCGAATAGAATCAAGGCAGGCCCTATCATTGGGGTGCTTATAGTCGGTAACACCCGAAATTTCGCATTGCGTGGTGGCGCCACCGAGGGTTTCGTTGTCAACATCTTCGCCTATCGCCGATTTTACAAGATACGATCCTGCAAGGAAAACCGAACCCGTACCCTCAACGATCATCGCCTCATCGCTCATAATAGGCAAATAAGCGCCGCCTGCCACGCACGATCCCATAATGGCCGATATCTGGATGATACCCATGCTGCTCATGATGGCGTTATTGCGGAAAATGCGGCCGAAGTGTTCCTTGTCCGGGAAAATTTCGTCCTGCAAAGGCAAAAAAACGCCCGCTGAATCGACGAGATAAACAATAGGCAGCCGGTTTTCCATCGCTATTTCCTGCGCCCGCAGGTTCTTCTTTGCCGTTATCGGGAACCACGCCCCCGCCTTAACGGTAGCATCATTGGCAACGACTACGCATTGCCTGCCCGAAACATACCCTATACCGCATACTACGCCGCCCGATGGGCAGCCACCATGTTCGGCGTACATTCCCTCGCCAACAAATGCGCCGACCTCCAGCCAGGGTTTGCCCTCGTCGAGCAAGTAAGCCACTCGCTCGCGGGCCAGCATTTTGCCCTTCTCTTTTTGTTTGGCCGCGGCTTTTTCGCCGCCACCGGCATATATCTTTTTTAAACGGGTATTCAGCTCATAAACAAGCTGTTTGTTGATGTCTTCGTATTTGTTGAATTCGAGGTTCATGTGTCCAGAAAAGAAATGTAATTTTAGGGAAATTAAGCGAGGAAAACGGGATACGAGCTACTTTTTGTCACAGCTCATTTCTTCCTGTTGTCAACACTAAAATTATTGGGACGTTTTTTTACCAGCGATATCGATTTCACGATCGTTTCGCCTTTAAATTCCTTTTTTAGGGGCTTCTTTTGTTCGAGCCTGTCGATGTAAGCCTGTTCCAGCAGATGTTTAATATATTCCTCCGGAAAGTCTTCCTTTTCCCTTACCTGGATGTAACGGTACTGGTTACCATTTCCCAGTAAAATCTTTTTTGGATCGGCAAGGCGTACGCCCCCGTTAAAACCAAAATTTACATGATCGCCGGCAACAGCAATACTACAAAAAACATCGCCTAATTTATCGCTTAGCGACCAGCCAAAGGCCACGGCGTTGTAATTATCGTAGATAAGCTCGTTAGTTTCCGGGTACAAGTCCCAGACAAATTCGCGCAGCCAAAGCGCCGCGGATTTAACCTTATCGGGATAAGGCAACATAAATTTGATCAGATCATCAACGGTTTCTTTTCCCATATTTACAAATTCTGGTGGCCCGCTAAACGGACTTTTGCTGCCGGCGACACGGATCTAATGATGGTTTGACCCGTCAACCGTTGTTTAGTTGTCTTTAAGCCGCTGACGGAATTATGCTGAGCTTCCGTGAGCAACTTTTTAATATACCCCGCAGGAAAATCGTCAACCTTCGCAACCCGGATAAAGCGGTATATGCCGGTTCCTGATAAAATTTTATTGGGATCGGCTATTGCGGAGCCTTTGTTCAGGCCAAAATTCACATGGTTATTATGCACAGCGATGCTGCAAAACTTATCCCCGGCCCGGTCGGACGGTGAAAACCCGATCGCTACGGAAAGCGCGTCGACATAAATCAATTCATTACTTTCGGGATAAAGATCCCAAACAAATTCACGGAGCCAAAGTGCCGCCGCTTTAACCTTATCGGGATAAGGCAGCAGGAATTTAACCAGGTCATGTACAGTTTCTTTTCCCATTATCGATAAAAAGTGAACTTTTAGTCTAAAGATACCGTATAAATGTGTGATTTGTAATTATTATTTCTAACCAGCTTTCCAAAAATTAAATTATGATCCTTTTAATAATGAGCTATTTGAGCAAGAGATTTAGTGTCCGTTTTTCGATGGTTTTACAGCCCGTAGAAGTTAAAAGGGTGCCATTACTTCAAGCTTTAAAAAGAAACATTCACAATCGATAGTCATCGGTTGCCGCATACGGATTTACCTTATGATGCGTACTTTTGCGCATGAAGGTAACTGTAGCTAAGGCTTTAACCGATTTGGCCGGCCAGCCAAACGCCCTGTTCTTAAAAGTAATGGAGCATGGCAGCATGTCGGTGGAAATTTACCGGCCCGCAAAAACCGACCTGCAAACCCCGCACATACAGGATGAATTATACGTCGTGATCAGTGGAATCGGAGAATTCGTAAATAATGGCCATCGTGTTAGCTTTCAGCAAGGTGATGTATTATTTGCGCCGGCCGGCGCCGATCACCGCTTTGAAAATTTCACGGACGACTTTGCAACCTGGGTTATTTTTTACGGGCCTTCCGGCGGAGAGAAATCTTAGGTTAAGTCTCTGTCTTTGAACCAAACTTCTTCGGGCTGGGGCGGCGTATTTTCCATCTGGTAAATGAGGTCGAGCGGATCGGTTGATGTTAAAAGCAATTGCCGGTTTCCGGGTTTTAAAAAGCGTTGCTCAACCATCAGGTCCATTTGCTGCAGCAGGTGGTCGTAAAATCCATTAACATTCAGCAAGCCAACCGGCTTTTTATGAATGCCCAGCATCAGCCAGGTTAATACCTCGAAAAACTCTTCAAGCGTTCCCAGGCCGCCGGGTAAGGTAATAATGCCGTCGCACAAATCGTTCATCAGCTGCTTGCGCTCGTGCATGTTTTTTACGACATGCAGTTCGGTAAGTCCGGTATGGCCAACCTCTTTGTCCATTAAAAACTGAGGGATAATACCTATCACCTTGCCGCCATTTTTTAAAACGGTATCGGCCAGCAAACCCATCACGCCTACCCTGCCGCCGCCATAAACAAGCGTCATATTGCGCGCGACCATAGTTTCGGCTAAAAGCTCGGCAACTTGTTTTAATACCGGGTCGCCATTAAAGTTGGCCCCGCAGAATACACAAATGGATCTCAATTAATTGGTGAATTAGTGGTGAATAGTGAGTTGTTACCTCGTATAATTGGGCGCTTCTTTCGTTATCGTAATATCATGCGGGTGGCTTTCGCGCATGCCCGCAGCAGTAATGCGCACAAATTTGGCTTTTTGCAGGTCTTCTATTTTAGCCGCCCCGCAATAGTGCATACCGGCGCGTAAACCACCGATGTATTGATAGATCACTTCGGCCATCGTTCCTTTATAGGGCACCCTGCCCACGATGCCTTCGGGCACCAGCTTGGTAACCACATCGGTCTCATCCTGGAAATACCGGTCCTTTGAGCCCTTTGCCATGGCCTCGACCGACCCCATGCCGCGGTACGATTTAAATTTACGGCCTTCGTAAATAATGGTTTCGCCGGGCGATTCTTCTACCCCGGCAAACAACGACCCCGCCATAATGGAGCAGGCACCGGCGGCAATGGCTTTAACAATATCGCCTGTTTGCTTAATACCGCCGTCGGCGATAACCGGTATATCACGGCCTTCCAATGCCTTTACGCACTCATATACGGCATATAATTGGGGCACACCCACACCGGTAATGATTCGTGTTGTACAAATGGAGCCCGGGCCTATCCCAACTTTTATCGCGTCCGCACCTGCGTCCGCCAGCGCAAGGGCACCCTCGGCAGTAGCCACGTTACCGGCAATGACCTGCATATCAGGGTACATTTTTTTAATCAGCTTAACCATGTCGATGACACCTTTCGAATGGCCGTGCGCCGTATCCACAGTGATCACATCCACACCTGCAGTTACCAGGGCAGCCACGCGGTCGATATTATCGGCGGCCACGCCAACCGCCGCACCCACCCGTAACCGGCCATACTCGTCCTTGCATGCGCTGGGGAAATTCTTAATTTTCTGGATATCCTTATAGGTGATTAGGCCCACTAACACACCGTCGCCGTTAACAACCGGAAGCTTTTCTATTTTATGGTTTTGCAGGATGGCCTCAGCCTGGGTTAAGTTGGTGCCCTGGGGTGCGGTAATGAGATTGGCTTTTGTCATCACATCCCTTACCGGCAGCCTCATATCCTTTTGAAAACGCAGGTCGCGGTTGGTGATGATCCCCCTTAGTTTATGTTCTGCGTCAATAATGGGTATGCCGCCAATGCCATATTCACGCATAATACCAAACGCGTCGGATAAGAGAGCGCTTTCAACCAGGGTGATCGGATCCTGTATCATGCCGCTCTCCGAGCGCTTTACTTTGCGCACTTCATCGGCCTGCGCCTGCGCAGTCATGTTTTTGTGCAGCATACCAATACCGCCGGCCTGGGCAATGGCAATGGCCAAAGCCGACTCGGTAACCGTGTCCATGGCAGCAGAAATAATAGGAACGTTTAACCTGATCCTTTTTGTTAAAAAAGTGCCGGTGTCAACATCGCGCGGTAAAACTTCGGAATAGGCCGGGAGCAGCAATACGTCATCGTATGTTAATCCTTCGGCGATAAATTTGGAGGGGTCGGGATGCATGGCAAATAATTATTTGGACTTATTATTTGCCGGGCAAAGCTAATTATTTATTTCGGATTTCGGATATTCGATTTCCGATTTAGTGGGGTTTGACTTTGAAATTATAAAAACTTTACAATGTTCACGCGGCAAATCCGAAATTGAACATCCGAAATTCGAAATCAACTATATTTTCCCACGATAACTTTATAAAATTCGTCTAAATTCAAATATTGAATGGCCAGCTGTTGCAGCTGCGTCGCGGTAACGGTTTTTATGGTGTCGATATAAAAATCGTAATATTCGTAGCCCAGGCCCGAGAAATACAGATTTTTAAATTTATCGGCATGCGAAAAAACATTTTCAAGGCTGCCAAGCAGCGACCCCAGCATAAAATTGCGCACGAGCGAGAGCTCCCCGTCAGGGATTGCCTGGTTCCGTAATAAACCCACCTCTTTTTCAATCTCCGTTACCGCGGCCTTACAAACATCGGCGCCCACCTCCGTTGCTATGAACAGGGCGCCGCTTTGTTTTAATGACGACATGCCCGAGCCTATTCCATAGGTATACCCTTTGTCCTCGCGGATGTTAGCCATGAGCCTTGAGCCGAAATAGCCGCCTAAAACCGTGTTTAATACTTGCAGCGCAGGAAAATCGGAGTGGGTGCGGTTGATGGTTGTGCGGCCCATCCGTATCGCCGACTGCAGCGCATCCGGTTTTTCGGTAAAATAAAAATGTTCAGGCGAAGGCTGCAGCACGGGCTGGGACGTGTCGGCCTGTTTTGTAGCATTTTCCCACGTGCTAAACATTTCTGTTACCAGGTTAAATGTGTGTGGGCTTATTTTGCCGGCAACCAGCAAAGTACAGTTGGACGGTTGATACATTTGTTTAAAATGTGCCAGCATGTCGTCGCGGTTTAGGGAATTATAATCAGCCGGTTCGGCGCATAACCCATATATCGTATCGCCATACAGGGCCTTATTAAAAACCCGCCGGGCTACATAATCATTTTTTTGCAGGCTTACCTGCAGCTTTTGCTGCTGGTTGCGTTTATAGATTTCGAGCTCCTTTTCGGGAAAAACAGAACCGGTTAGGATATCCAGGATAACAGGCAGCGTATGTGGTAAATGTTTAGTTAAACTGTACAACACTACTTCCGAATGGTCGTGCCCATACTCAACCTGTAAAAAAGCGCCGTAGAAATCAATTCTATCCGCAATTTGGGAGGATGTTAAGGTATGCGACCCCTCGGTAAGCATGGTGTTTACTGCCGTGTTCAGCAAAGGCTTTTCGGGGTTAAACCGCTCGTTGCCGAATATCCACTCGATGCGCACGAGGTCGGCGTCGCCGCTGTTAAAGCAAAACACATTGCAGCCGTTAGCCAGTTTTTGATGAGTTGGTCTCACCAGGTTTACATGGTCGATCGTTTTAAATTCGGGTGCCGTTTTTCTTTGTAACATCTTTAGTTTCAGTGGTGGTTGTCGTAGTAGTTGTAAGGGTTGTAGTTTAGTTATAAAGGTTGTAGTGGTTGTAAGGGTTGTAGTGGTGGAAAGGGGTATAAAACTATCGTCAATTCAACTTTTACAACTTTTACAACTTCTACAACTTTTTCTAACGTAAATTAACTTTCTCCGCCAAATAGATCAGCGTTGATGAATTATCCTTTCTGAATATTTTATTCGCCTGCTCTGTTATCTCACCGGCGGTAACCGCAAGGTATCTTTCAGTTTCGTGGTTTAACAAGTCCGCATCGCCCAGCAACTCGAACGACGCCAGGTTCATGGCTTTATCCAGCAGCGACATCTCCGAAAAGATCATCGTTGACTCAGTTTTGTTTTTTACCTTGGTTAGTTCGGCAAGTGGAACCTCCGTTGTTTTCAATTCTTCCAGCTCTTCCCAAATGGCCGCTTCGGCCGACTCGATGCTAACGCCTTCAGTGGGCTTGCCCTCAATTACAAACATGCCTTTATCCAGGCTGCCGGTCATATAAGCGTGTATCTCGCTGAACAGCTGCTTTTCTTTTACCAAATGACGGTGCAGGCGCGAGGAATTGCCCCTCGACAAAATATCAGACATCAGCTCGCACACATAATATTGCTCGTCCAGCCGGGCGCCCATCTGGAAAGCGATATAAACGTCGTTAAGCGGTACTTTCGCCACCACGGTTTCGCGGCGCTCCTCGCGCTGCTCAGGCTCCTGGGTTAAATTGCGCTGATATTTTTCGCCTGCCGGGATGGGGCCGAACCATTTTTCGGCCAACGCTTTTACTTCTTCGGTCGTCACATCGCCGCCCGCAACCATAATGGCGTTTTGCGGGTTATAGTGCTTTTTAAAGAATGCTTTCACATCCGCAATTTTAGCGTCTTCAATGTGCTTAAGCTCTTTACCGATCGTGGCCCATTGGTAGGGATGGTTCTTATAAACCATCGGGCGCAACCGCAGCCATACATCACCGTAAGGCTGATTAAGGTAACGCTGTTTAAACTCCTCGATAACCACATTCCGCTGCACCTCAAGGCTTTTTTTGCTGAATGCGAGGTTGAGCATGCGGTCGCTCTCCAGCCAAAATGCAGTTTCGATATTGGCCGAGGGCAGGGTGATATAATAATTGGTGATATCGTTGCTGGTAAAAGCATTATTTTCGCCGCCCACGCGCTGCAGGGGCTGGTCGTAGTCGGGGATGTTTACCGATCCGCCAAACATCAGGTGCTCGAACAAATGGGCGAAACCCGTTTGATCCGGGTCTTCGTCGCGGGCGCCCACATCGTATAAAATATTGAGTACCGCCATCGGCGTGGTGTGATCTTCGTGCACAATGACACGCAGGCCGTTGTTTAAAGTGAACCGGTTGAATTTAACCATGTAGAAAACTAAGTAGCAGGCAAAGGTATAATTTTTGCTGAGCTTGCGGAAAGGTTGTAATGTTGGAAAGTTGCAATGTTTTAATGTTACCTGGGATATTTGATTTCGATTTGCGGTTTTAATACCTTTAACCCTTAACCTTTCGCCTTTTACCTAAAAAATGATCGATCAGGAAGCGCTGCTCAAACAAATATCGGGTACGATCGGCAAAACGAAGGTGCTGGAGCTTACGCGCATTTTAAAGGAACAGCTGTTTGCTTTGCGCGACATGGTCGACCTTACTTTTTATCCCGATAAAAACATTGCTTTCCGCGCGGCGTGGATACTCGAAAATGTCTTTTTGCAGGACCCGGCAAGGTATGAGCGCGACCTGGATTATTTGATTTCGCGCGTTAAGCACGTAAAATACGAAAGCTGCCAGCGCCATTATGCAAAGATCATGATGCACATCACCAATAAAAAAGCGCCGCAAATTATACAGCAAAAACAACAGCAGCTGGACCTGGAACCGGTTGTGGAACAATGTTTTGACTGGATGATCGACCCGAAAGTAAAAATCGCCGTAAAAGTATTTGCCTCTGAAGCTTTATTTAACCTGCGTGGGCGCTATCCGTGGATAGCTGAGGAATTGGCCAACCAATTACAGTTCCTGATGCGAAACGGAACGGCGGCGATACAATCACGTGGAAAGAAATTGCTGGCAGAACTTTAGCAGTGGGCTTCTTCGTCTCACATCTCATATCACATCTCAAATCTAAACACTCGGCCTGTCCTCGCCGTGCAGCTTATGGCTCACCTGGTGATGGTGCAGCTTCGCCTGTATAGCCGATTCGCTGCTGTTGGCGTAGGTGCCGTAGGCGTTTACCAAAATGCCTTTTAAATTATACTTGCGCGAAGTAACCGCGTAAACGATCGACATATCCGATGGATTGCTGGCTCCCTCGAAACGGTAAAACTCATCGATCTCGAAATCGTCTGCTGTCATGTGGATGCCTTTGTCCTTATCGTCTATCGTGTCGCCCTCCAGGCTTAAATTCGCGGTATATCCCCTTTTCATCAGGTCGTTAGTGGCTTCCACTAAGTTATTATATGCTTTCATGGTAAATTCTCTTTGGTATGCTTTGTTGCGGTTTAGGTGTCCTATCTAAACCATAAAAAGCAGGCGTTGTTTTACCGCTTTGGTAATTTGACAAAGCGTAGCGTTCGCGCCTGCCTGCCGGCAGGCAGGTTGACTTGTCCTAACCTGGGTTGACAAAAAAGAAAGTCAACATGGAAAAGTCTGAACAAAAGTTGCGGGTGGCCAAAGAATACTTGGCTGGCAACACAAGCTATCGTAAATTAGGCATCAAA
>Ga0134126_10000378_pt1 | contig 57684 bp, 49 predicted proteins | sample KB31752_FD_96881 | JGI IMG/M metagenome (GOLD analysis project Ga0134126, IMG submission 96881) | Terrestrial soil microbial communities with excess Nitrogen fertilizer from Kellogg Biological Station, Michigan, USA - KB3-175-2 | ecosystem: Environmental > Terrestrial > Soil > Unclassified ...
CATCTGATACCAGATGACGCCCAGCGAAAAGACATCGTCGCGCGGATCGGGCGCTTCGCCGCGCTGCTGCTGCGGCGAAGCGTATAACGGCGTGCAAGCGCCGCGCAAGGCCGTCACTAGATACGCGCCGCGCGTCGCACCTCGCGTCGTCTGCTCGCACGCCTGCCGTGCCGCGATGCCGCCGATGCCGAAGTCCGCCACGCGGGTCTTCACCGCGCCATCGACGCCCGGTTGAAGCAGGATGTTGGCCGGCTTCAAATCGCGATGCACGATCGGCGGATGAAGCTTGTGCGCGAACGCCACGATGTCCGCTAGTTCGTGCATCAGCCGAGTACACGCGCCGGCGTGATCGTCCGGTGGAGCATGACGCCATTGGCCGATGAGTCCCGATAGATCGCCGCCGGCCACGTATTCATATTTAAGACACGGCGGATCGCCATTGAGGTAGGTATCGAGCAGCGGCACGATGCCCGGATGCCGGCCCTGCGACATGACGCGGCCGAGCAGAGCGGCCTCGTGCCGCAGCCATTGCGCCGCCTGGGGATCGAGACAAAATTTCAGAGCGACGGGATCGTTCAAGTGCGGATTGCGCGCTCGCCATACTTCGCCGAAACCGCCGATGCCGAGTAGTTCCTCCAGTTCCCAGTCGCCGATGCCCGCTGGACGATCGCCGGGCTGATAGCGCGGCATCCGCGCCGGCAACAGTTGCAGCACATCGTCGGACTTGACGAGCGACAGGCCGAAGGGAAGGGTGCGGCCGCTAGGATCGGCGGGACAGCGCTGCGATTGGCGGATGGCAACCGGCACCTGAGCGAGATACGCCGTCAGTGCTTTGCGCACTCCTTCGGGCTGTCCGGCCGCTTCCTCGGCGACGATCAACTCGGCTTGCCGTCGCGCTTCGGTGGGCGTCAATTGGGCCACTTGCCGGACCTGCGCTTGTAGTTCCGCCGGCTTTTGGTCCTTGCCCCACCAGTTCCACACATCGCGGGCCACTTCCGGCAGCACCTCGACGGCGAGATCGCCGGCCACGCCGAAGCCTGCCACATTGAGGGCGGCCTTGGCCACGAACTTCATCAGCGCGTAGGGGGTGTTCTTGAACATGGTTACTCTCGCTCAAAGAAGTTGTCCCCATGCTACTCGATACGAAGAGCGCTGCCTATGTCCGCCGCGAATATGAATTTTGCCAGCCCGCAGCGCCAGCAAGGGAGTTCCCTTGCTGGCGCTGCGGGCTGGCAAACGCAGGGTGGCCTCTCACCTCTGGAAGTGCTTATCTCACAAGCGGGAATGATTCTGCTCTCGAAATGGTCTTGTTTTGCCGCACTCGCTTGATTTCTCGGCATCCGCGCCGGCGCTTACGGCCGCTTGCTCTTGGCATCTCATTTGCACGCCCCTTTTGTCTCCCATCCGGTGGCGGTTTACCGGCTGAGTTTATACATCAGTTAGCGGGGACGATCGCCTGCGCAGGTGGGTCGAGAGACAAGGGAGTGTCAGGGGCGAGACGCCCCGGCTCTGGGTGAGGTGAAGCCGATGCCCCAGATTTTTCACCGTAGTTTTAACACCATTTCACGGGTGACAATCTTTGGTGCCGTCTTCATCGCGGCCGGCCTCTGCTGGTTCGCGGCCGTTTTCTATCGCTCCTCCTATGTCACCGAGTCGCACCTCGCCTTCGTTCAGCCGGTGCCGTTCAGCCATGCCCATCACGCCGGTCAACTCGGCATCGATTGCCGATACTGCCATACCTCCGTCGAAAGCTCGTCGTTCGCCGGCATCCCGCCGACCAAGACGTGCATGAATTGTCATCAACAAATCTGGGTCGGCAGTCCCATGCTCGAACCCGTGCGCGAGAGCTATCGCACCGGCAAATCGATCCCGTGGGAGCGCGTTCATAATCTGCCCGGCTTCGTCTACTTCGACCACAGCATTCATGTGGCCAAGGGCGTCGGCTGCGTCTCGTGTCACGGCCGCATCGACGAAATGCCGCTGACCTATCAGGAAAACACGCTGCTGATGGAGTGGTGTTTAAAGTGCCATCGCAATCCCGAAGACCAAGTGCGACCGAAATCCGAAGTCTTCAACATGGCCTGGCAGCCCAACGAGCAGACGCCGTCGGGCAAGGAACTGGTGAAGGAATACGGCATCCGCACACCGCACGAACTAACGAGTTGCTCGACGTGCCATCGATGAGGACGATCATGCCTGTTGACTCAGAAGCGACGCCTCCACCCCTCGCCGAACAAACCGGCCCGCGCTACTGGCGCAGCCTGGAGGAATTCCTGGATACGCCTGAGTTCCGCGAGATGCTCTACCGCGAGTTTCCCGAACAGGCATCGGAGTGGACCAATCCGGTGACGCGGCGGCGTTTCCTCATGCTGATGGGGGCGTCGCTGGCACTGGCGGGGCTGAGCGGTTGTTCGACACAGCCGGCGCCGCGCGAGAAGATCATGCCGTATGTGCGGCAACCTGAAGCGATCGTACCTGGCAAGTCGCTGTATTTCGCCACGGCTATGCCCCTCGCAGGCGTGGCCACGCGCGTATTGGTCGAGAGCCACGAAGGACGGCCAACCAAAATCGAGGGCGTCTACGATCCTGATCGCGGCAGCTTCGGCACCACGGATCTGCTTACGCAGGCATCGATCCTCGGTTTATACGATCCCGATCGCTCGGAGGCGGTGACGTATCGCGGCCGGCCGCGCGCCTGGAATGAGGCATTGGGGGCCATCCGCGGCGCGCTGGAGAAGATGAAAGCGAAGGACGGCGAGGGGGTGTACATTCTCACCGAGAATGTCACGTCGCCGACACTGTTCGCTCAGCTTCAAGAACTGCTCGACAAGGACCATTTCCCAAAAGCGAAGTGGTATCAGTACGAGCCGGCCGGCCGTTCAACGGTGTTAGAGGGAGCAAAGCTGGCCTTCGGAGAAGGCGTCAACACGATTTACGATTTCAAGAAAGCTGACATCGTGTTGTCACTGGATGCCGACTTCTTGCTTGCCGGTCCCGGCACGCTGCGCTACACGCACGATTACAGTACGCGCCGCCGCGTGCGCACGAAGACGAAAGACAAGGAGACGAAGCCGGAAGACGCGAAGATGAATCGGCTCTATGTCGTCGAGTGTTCCATGAGCAACACCGGCGGCGTCGCCGATCATCGCATCGCCCTGCCGCCCTCGCGGATTGAGCCGTTCGCGCAAGCATTGGCTGCGGAATTGGGAGTAGCGGAGGCTCCGAAGTCGAGTGGCGAACTGTCTGACGAAGCGAGGCGCTGGCTGAAACCGCTCGCCGAAGAGTTAAAAGCCCATCCAGGCAAGTGCATCGTTCTCGCCGGCGATGGGCAGCCAGCCAGTTTGCACGCGCTCGTTCACGCCATCAATCACACGCTCAAAAACATCGGCGAGACGGTGCTGTACACCGCGCCCATTGAGGCGAAGCCGGTCGATCACGGTCAAGAGATTGCCGAACTCGTCGAGGCCATGACGGATCAGAAAGTCAAAATGCTCGTTCTCCTCGGCGGCAATCCCGTCTACACCGCGCCGGTGGACCTGGATTTCGCCGCGCGTCTGAAGAAAGTGCCGTTGCGCATCCATCTCGGTCTCTATCAGGATGAGACAGCGATCCTATGTGATTGGCACATACCGGAGGCGCATTATCTGGAAAGCTGGAGCGACGCGCGCGCCTACGATGGCACGGTCAGCATCATTCAACCGCTGATCGCGCCATTGTATCGCGGTCGCTCCGCTCACGAACTGCTGGCCGCCTTCAGCGAATCACCCGAACGCGCGGGATTGGAAATTGTCCGCGAATACTGGCATCAGTGGTGGAAAAAGAATAATCGCTCCGGCGATTTTGAATCGTTTTGGCAGCAGGCACTGCAAGAGGGCGTTATCGCCGACACCACGCCTACGCCCGACAAACGCGCGTTGCGTCAGGGCTGGGCGGAGCGCGTGGCGAAGGCGGCAAAACCAGCCCGCAGCGCCAGCGGCGGCGACAATATCGAAATCGTCTTCCGTCCCGACCCGACGCTGTTCGATGGCCGTTTCGCCAACAACGGTTGGCTGCAAGAGTTGCCCAAGCCGGTGACAAAGCTCACCTGGGACAACGCCGCCTTCGTGAGTCCAGAGACAGCCGAGAGGCTTCGCGTCGGTCTCGAGTACGTCAAAGATTCCTCCTCGAACTTCGGTTCCACCGGCGGCGAACACGGCCACGCCCTCGTCAAAATGGTCGAGCTAGTCTACCAAGGCCGCAAACTCAAGACGCCGGTATGGATTCAGCCCGGTCACGCCGACGGCGCGATCACCATCCACCTCGGCCACGGTCGAACGCACGCCGGCCATGTCGCTCAAGGCGTCGGTTTCAACGCCTACGCGCTGCGCACCAAGGATGCCCCGTGGTTCGATGGCGGTCTCGATGTCCATTCCGCCGGCGGGGAACACACGCTGGCCTGCACGCAAATGCACCACAACATGGCGGGACGCAGTCCTATTCGCGGCACTTCCCTGACACATTTCAAGAATCATCCGCAATTCGCCCACGATTTGACGGCCTCCGAAGAGGAGAAGCCCGAAGTGCTGGCCCAGGTTCCCGGTCCCCAACCGCGAGAACATGCGGAAGAAAAACTGAAGGAAGAAAAACCCGATAAGCGACTCATCCCTCTCACGCTCTACAAAGACGCTGATAAGCAGTTTGAAGAGGCGAGCAAGCAGCTTGGTGAGCCGGGCAAGCAGGTTCACGAGAACTACAAATGGGCGATGGCCATTGATTTGACCACCTGTACCGGCTGTAGCGCCTGCGTCGTCGCCTGCCAGTCGGAAAACAACATCCCCATCGTCGGCAAGGAGGAAGTGACGCGCGGCCGCGAGATGCACTGGCTGCGCATCGATCGCTATTACACCGGCGATCCGATGGTTGCCGATCATGTGGCGGCTCACTTCCAGCCCGTACCGTGTATGCACTGCGAGAAAGCACCGTGCGAGCTAGTCTGTCCCGTCGGTGCCACGGTACATAGTCACGATGGTCTCAACGACATGGTCTACAATCGCTGCGTCGGCACACGCTATTGCTCGAACAATTGCCCTTATAAAGTGCGGCGTTTCAATTTCCTGCACTATGCCGATTTCACGACCGGCAGTTTGAAGCTGATGCGCAATCCCGAAGTGACGGTGCGTTCGCGCGGCGTCATGGAGAAGTGTACCTACTGCGTGCAGCGCATCCGCGCCGCCGACATCGAAGCGGAGAAGGAGGGCCGGCGCATCACCGACCGCGATTTGATGACCGCGTGCCAGGCCGTTTGCCCCGCGCAGGCCATCAGTTTCGGCGACATGGGGAACAAAGAGAGCGAGGTCTATCAATGGAAGGACGAACCGTTTAATTACGCCCTGCTCGGTGGCTTAAACACCCAACCGCGCACCACGTACCTGGCTTCCCTGCGCAACCCGAACCCCGAACTCGAAAAGAAGTCCTAACCATGCCGCAGGAAATCGCGTCACCCCCGGCCCGCCCCGGTGAATCCGAACACGGCGCTCCCCCCGTGATTGGTCCCGGCTACACCTTCCGCTCCGTGGTGGACAAGATCAGTTCCATCACGCTGGCGCGACGGACGCCGGGCGGCTGGTGGTTCGGCTTCGCCATCGCCTTCGCGCTGACGATGCTGATGCTGTACACCATCGGCTATCTGCTGATTAAAGGCGTCGGCATTTGGGGCATCAATATCCCGGTGGCCTGGGGCTTCGCCATCGTCAACTTCGTATGGTGGATCGGCATCGGTCACGCCGGCACGCTGATTTCGGCCATTCTGCTGCTGCTGCACCAGAAATGGCGCACGTCGATCAATCGTTTCGCTGAGGCGATGACGCTGTTCGCCGTCGCCTGCGCCGGCCTGTTTCCGCTGCTGCACATGGGCCGGCCGTGGTTCTTCTATTGGCTGTTCCCCTATCCCAACACGATGGAGATTTGGCCGCAGTTCCGCAGCCCGCTCGTTTGGGACGTGTTCGCTGTCTCGACCTATGGCACCGTATCGCTGTTGTTTTGGTACGTCGGTCTCATCCCCGATCTGGCCACGCTGCGCGATCGCACCAAGAATCGCTTCGTGCAGGTCATCTACGGCATCCTGGCGATGGGCTGGCGCGGCTCGGCGTATCACTGGAAGCGTTACGAAGTGACGTACCTCATCCTCGCGGGTTTGGCGACGCCGCTCGTCGTGTCGGTGCATACGGTCGTCAGCTTCGATTTCGCCGTGGCCATTCTACCCGGCTGGCATTCGACGATATTTCCTCCCTATTTTGTCGCTGGTGCCATTTATTCCGGCTTCGCGATGGTTCTCGTGTTGGCCATCCCGCTGCGGGCGTTCTACGGCTTGCAAGACTTCATCACGCAGGCTCACTTACAGAACATGGCCAAGGTCATGCTGGCGACCGGCCTCATCGTCGCCTATGGCTACGGCATCGAGGCGTTCATGGGCTTTTACAGCGGCAACATTTATGAGAAATACAGTCAGGTCAACCGCATGTTCGGTCCTTATGGGGTGTACTACTGGTTGCTCATCGCCACCAACGTGGCCATCCCGCAAACGCTATGGTTCAAGAGCGTGCGCAGCAATCCGCCGTGGCTGTTCCTCATTTCGCTCATCGTCCTCACGGGCATGTGGTTGGAGCGCTTCGTCATCGTCATCACCAGCCTGCACCGCGATTATCTGCCGTCGTCGTGGGCCATGTATTCGCCGACCGTGTGGGATTGGAGCATGTTCCTCGGCACCATCGGCTTCTTCTTCGCGTTGATGTTCCTGTTCGTCCGCTTGCTGCCGATGATTTCGATCGCCGAGATGCAAACCTTGCTGCCGGCGTCGCGTGTGGAACACGACGGCTCGGCCGGGCCGACTCAGGAGAAACACTGATGGCCGCGTATCCGGGACTTCACGGTCTACTCGCCGAGTTCGAGTCACCAACGGCGCTCGTGCAAGCGGTCCACTCCGCGCGTCAGGCCGGTTACACGCGCCTGGACGCTTATTCGCCTTTCCCTATTGAGGGGTTGTCGGATGCTCTCGGCTTCACGCGGACGAAGGTGCCGTTGTTGATCTTCCTGGGCGGACTCACCGGCGCGCTGGGCGGCTTCGCCTTGCAATACTATTGTGCCGTCATCAGCTATCCGGTGAACGTCGCCGGTCGGCCGCTCAACAGTTGGCCGTCGTGGATTCCGGTGACGTTCGAGCTGACGATTCTGATTGCCTCGCTGACGGCGGTGTTCGGTTTGCTGGCGTTGTGCGGTCTGCCGATGCCGTATCATCCGTTGTTCAACGTGCCGCGCTTCGCCCTGGCCACGCGCGATCATTTCTTTCTGTGCATTGAGGCGACCGATCCGCGTTTCGATCGCGCGGCAACGAATCAGTTTCTCGCCGAACTCAGCCCGCGTGAAGTGTCGGAGGTGCCGCAATGAAAACAGGAAATCCGAAATCCGAAATCCTCACCCGCTGCGCGGGAAATCCGAAATCCGAAATCCGAAATCCGAAAGAAATCCGCAATCTGAATCCTCAAAATCGGAAACGCGAGGATCGTTCGTTTTGGAGATTTGTTATTGGATATTTGAGTTTCTTTCGGATTTCGGATTTCGGATTTCGGATTTTCGTTTTGGGTTTGTGTCTACTGACAACCGCGTGTCAGCAAGATATGGCCCGCCAGCCCTATTATCGCCCGCTGGAAGAGACCAGTTTCTTTCCCGATGGGCGTTCGTCGCGCCCGCTGGTGGATGGCACCGTGCCGCGCGGTCAGCTGCTCGAACAGTCGCCGATCCTGACGTATCGCCGCGATTCAGCGCACGGCGACGCCGCCCGTGCCGTCGCCCTGATCGGCAATCCGACCATGAACGCCTTCGCCGCGCTGCTGCCGTTCACCCTCGGTCCCAAGGCGACGGATTATGTCGATGTGTGTCCCATCCCCATCGATAAGAAGGCCATGCAGCGCGGCCAAGAACGCTTCAATATTTACTGCGCCGTCTGCCACGACGCCCTCGGCACCGGCAATGGCAAGATCGTCGAACGAGGATATTTGCGACCGCCTAACTATCATACGGATAATTCGCGCGGTTTCGCGCGACGTGGGATCAAGGTGCATTTGCGTGATCTGCCAATCGGCTATTATTTCGAGGTCATTACGCGCGGCTTCGGCGGCATGCCTGACTATGCTAGCCAGATTCCGCCCGAAGATCGTTGGAAAATCATCGCCTACATTCGGGCCTTGCAGTTAAGTCAATGGGCACCGCTCAAGGATTTGCCCGAATTGGCGAAGGACAAAGTTCGCGGCGTCGCCGCCGTGGAGGGAGACCGACCGTGAGCAGTGCGATTACCCCAGCGAGCAGCCTGGCATCCAGCCCTCCCCGCGCCGAACTGACCGGCGCGGACTGGGAGCGCTATCGCCGCACCGCGCTTCTGGCCGCCGGCGGCGGTCTGGTTGTGTTCGCGCTCGTGGGATTGCTCCTCTGGCTGACGGGCGGCATCCACGCGCCGAAACAGCTTTTTCTGTCGTATTTGGTCGGCTACAACTACTGGCTGGGCAGCGCCCTGGGTTGCCTGGTATTCCTCATGTTGCAATACGTCACCGGCGGCGCGTGGGGATTGTTGCTGCGGCGCATCCTGGAAGCGGCGGCCAGCACATTACCGCTGTTAGCCATCCTGTTTGTCCCCATTTTGCTCGGTCTGCCCTACGTCTACAAGTACGGCGTGTGGAGTCCTGAGCCTACCGACGAGTTATTGCGCTTTAAGGCAACCTGGCTCAGCGCGCCGTTCGTCGTCGGCAAGACCATCGCCTACTTCGCTTGCTGGATCGGCTTAACGGTGCTGTTTCGTCGCTGGTCGAAGCAGCAGGACGAAGGAGTCAACGGCCGTCTCCTCGAACGCTGCGAAAACCTCGGTGCGCCGGGCATCATCGTCTATGCCTTGACCATCACGTTCGCCTCCATCGATTGGGTGATGTCGCTCGAACCGGACTGGTACTCGACGATTTACCCCGTGATGTTCTCGGTGGGACAATTGCTCAACGGCCTCGCCTTCGCTGTGACCGTGCTGTTGCTGTTGGCCGATCGACCGCCTTTCGCCGGCGCACTCCAGCCGACGCATCTGCGCGATCTCGGCAGTCTATTATTGACCTTCGTGATCTTCTGGGCGTACATGTCGTTCTCGCAGTTTTTGCTCGTCTGGGTCGGCAATCTGCCGGAGGAGACGCCCTGGTATCTGCGCCGCAGCCGCGGAGGGTGGCAATATGTCGTCATCGTCATCGCCATCTGTCATTTCGGTTTGCCGTTTCTCATGCTGCTGTTGCGAGACATCAAGGAACATCGCGGGCGATTGCTGGGAGTGGCCGTCGGCCTGTTGGCCATGCGATTTCTCGATATGTTTTGGTGGGTCGAGCCGGCGTTCAACCATGAGGGCGAACATTTCTATTGGCTGCTGGATCTATCAGCATGGGTCGGCGTGGGCGGCGTATTTATTTGGTGGTTCCTTGGACAATTGAAAAGCCGGCCGCTTTTGCCGTTCAAGGATCCCAATTTGGCGGAGGCTCTGCGCCATGAGTGAACACATTCAGCGCGATCTCGGCCCGCATCCTGCGCCCGTCGCGGTGGAAACGCCGGAGCGCACGCCGGGCGTGGCGCACGAACGCGGCGAGTTCAATCTTCGCCTCGTCGTGTATGTCGGTCTCGGCCTGATCGTCACGGCGATCACCGTTCATTTGCTGGTCTGGTGGTTGCTTCGCGGTTACGAGATGCGTCACAAGGCTCCGCTGGAGGGCGAGTCCTCGCTGGCCTTGGATGACGCGAATCGGCCTCTGGGCGAACGCTTGCTCAACGTGCCGCCGCCGCACCTGGAGGGCATCGAACGCGAAAGCACTCTGCTGATACTTCGCGGCGACAAAGGCGAGGAGCAACAATTTTTCGTTGCCGAGAATGTCCGCGTGCGCATCAAAGACAAGGACAAGGATGAATATCGAACCGCTCGCCTGTTCGAGTTGCGCGAGGGGCAGGAGGTGACCATCACCTACCACCTGCCCGGCGGCGTGGCCGGCGGTCTGGGTGTGGTGACATCGGCCACCACACCTCCCTTGAAGACGGATCGAGAAGCCGGTCCCGAATTGCCCGGTACTGCGCAAAGACTCACCGCGACCATCATCAAGGTCGAGCCGCGCAGCGTGGCAGCGGCGCGCGAATGGGCCGAAGTGCAGATGGATCGCTACGGCTGGGCGGATCGACAAAAAGGCGTGGCACGCATTCCGGTAGCCGTGGCGATGGAGGAAGTCCTCCAATCGGCGAAGTTCCGACCGTCCGACAAGAAAAAGACAAGCCGCCTTACACCGCCGACGCGCTCGAACTCCGGCCGTGGAAGGGAGAAGGGCAAGCCATGAAACGAATGACGCAGCTAGTGACACCTCTCTCGTTCCCAAGCTCTGCTGGGGAACGCACGTCGGGAAGCTCTCCTTCCGGTCCCGCACGCAGACCTGAGGCGAAGCGGAGCTTCGCAACCGGCGTTGCCAAGCGGAGCTTGGGAACGAGATCCGCGTTACTGGCCTACGCGATACTGAGTTTCGCCGTTGGCGCCGTCCGCGCCGACGAGGGCGACTCGCCGCCGATTTTGCGTGAAGTGAGTCTGCGGCAGAAGCTCAACTCCCAGGTGCCGCTCGATGTGGCATTCCGCGATGAAACCGGCCAAACCGTGACATTGGCCGATTGCACCGGCGGCAAGACGACCATCCTCGTATTGGCGTATTACCGCTGCCCGCGGATGTGTACGCAGGTTCTCAACGATCTCACCAAAGGACTGCGGCTCGGCGTGCCGTGGAACATCGGCAACGAGTTCAACGTCCTCACCGTCAGCTTCGACGACCGCGAGAAGCCGGAGTTGGCGGCGGCGAAGAAGAAGTTTTATGTCGAGGAATACGGCCGGCCCGGCGCGGACAAGGGCTGGCACTTCCTGACCGGCGAGCAACCGGCCATCTTGCGCTTGGCCAACGCCGTCGGCTTTCAGTTCCGCTACGATCCGAAGTTCGACCAGTTCGCCCATCCCAGTTGCGTCATGATCTTGACGCCGGAAGGCAAGGTCGCTCGCTATTTCATTGGCTTGGGCGATGAGTCCTTTCCTCGCGATCTCCGCCTGGGATTGGTGGAGGCATCGCAACACAAAATCGGCACGCCGGTTGTTGATCGAGCGATGCTGTTTTGTTTTCGTTACGACCCGGAGACCGGCAAATACACGGCGACGGCGCTGAATTGGGTGCGTGCGGCCGGCGCGCTTACCGTCGTCGTGCTGGGGTCGATGTTGTTGTTGGCATGGCGACGCGATTGGCGCAAGAACAAGCCCGGAGCGCCCGCGACGGGGGGAGCGAAACCCGTCGCGGGCGCTCCGGGCTAATCAATGATATTCTCAGGGATCTCGTGATGTTTGCCGATGTACCTCTATTCCCCGAGCAAGCCTCGACCACGGCCGCGCGCGTGGATGCGTTGTTCTTCTTCCAATGCGCCGTCACCGGCATCATGGCCGTGCTGATCGCGGGGTTGCTCATCTTTTTCGCCTTCAAATATCGTCGTCGCGCCGAGGACGAGACTACCACGCGCATTCTCGGCAACCATCGCCTCGAATGGTTCTGGACCATCGCTCCCATGTTCTTTTTCATCGTCATGTACGTATGGGGAGCGAGCATTTACTCCTCAATGGCGCAGCCGCCGGCGGACGCCCCGGAAGTTTTCGTCATCGGCAAACAGTGGATGTGGAAGATTCAGCACCCCGACGGTCAGCGTGAGATCAATGAATTGCACATCCCCGTCGATCGGCCGATCAAACTGACATTGACTTCGGAGGATGTCATTCACGATTTCTTCGTACCGGCCTTCCGCACCAAGATCGACGTGATCCCTGGCCGTTATGTGCATACTTGGTTTCAGCCAACCAAGATTGGCCGCTATCACCTGTTCTGTTCGCAATACTGCGGCACCAGCCACGCCAACATGGTCGGCACGGTCATTGTCATGGAACGCGATGAATACCGCGAATGGCTGGACAGTCACGCTGAAGGATCGATGGCCCTGCAAGGCCGCAAGCTGTTTCTCAAATTGCAATGTATCACTTGCCATAGTGCTAACTCACAAGCGCGCGCTCCCGTGTTGGAGGATCTGTATGGCCGAACCATCAATCTGCGCAACGGCCGTACTGTCTTGGCTGATGATGGTTATTTGCGCGAGTCGATTCTGTATCCCGAAGCCAAGGTCGTGCAGGGCTGGGAATCGATCATGCCGACCTTCAAGGGGCAGGTTAACGAGGAAGAATTAATTCAACTTCTCGCCTACATTAAATCGCTTAAATCGGGACAAACGCCCGTGCGCACGGAGGATTTTCCTCCGCCGCTGGGCGCGCCCGAGACGCCGCCGGGAGGCAATCCCAAACCGCCGCAATCCGTGCCTACGGAAAAAGAAAAATGATTTCACCGCAGCGAAAGAAAGAGAAACTAACCACAGAGACACAGAGACATAGAGAAAGCAAAGGAAAATATGCCAAATCACCACCACTCTGATTCTTCCCTCGCGCTCTCAGATGGCAATTGCTCTCTTTTTTGTCTTTTTCTTCTCGGTGTCTCTGGGGTTAGCTACTCTTCTCCGCGGTGAAATCTGAGGATTTTTAACTATGAGCAGCGCGATCACCACGGGTTTTGTCCCGCAAGCCAAGGCGCGGCCGCCGCGCGCGCCCGACGAGAACTATCTCAACATCGCCTACGGCGTGAAGTCGTGGCTCTTGACCACCGATCATAAACGCATCGCCATCCTGTATTTGTTCACCGTCACCATCCTGTTCTTCCTTGGCGGAGCGGCCGCGACGGTGATTCGTCTCAACCTGATGACACCGACGGGCGAACTGGTGCCGGCCGATACCTACAATAAATTGTTTTCGGCACACGGCATCATCATGGTGTGGTTCTTCCTTGTGCCGGTGGTGCCGACCGTGTTGGGCAATTTCCTCGTGCCCATGATGCTCGGCGCACGCGATCTCGCCTTCCCCAAACTGAACTTACTCAGTTGGTACATCTTCACCCTCGGCGCTATCATCACGCTCTGGGCCATCCTCGCCGGCGGCGTCGATACCGGCTGGACTTTCTACACGCCCTTCAGCACGAAATCGGCGCGCACCAATGTCATCCCAACGATTATCGGAATTTTCATCTCCGGTTTCTCTTCCATTTTGACCGGACTGAATTTCATCGCTACCATGCACCGCATGCGCGCCCCTGGGATGACATGGTTCCGTATGCCGCTGTTTTTGTGGGCCATCTACGCCGGCAGCATCGTGCTGCTTTTGGCCACGCCGGTCTTGGCCATGGCGCTGATCCTCATCGGCGTCGAGCGTGCCTGGAGCATTGGCATCTTCGACCCCGACCTGGGCGGCGATCCGGTCTTGTTCCAACATTTGTTCTGGTTCTATTCGCATCCCGTGGTCTACATCATGATCTTGCCGGCGATGGGCATCGTCACCGAGATCATCCCTTGCTTCGCGCGCAAGAACATTTTCGGCTACGTCTTCATCGCCTGGTCGAGCGTCGGCATCGCCGTACTCGGTTTCCTCGTATGGGCGCATCACATGTTCGTCGCCGGCCAGTCGGTGTATTCCGCCATGATCTTTTCGGCGCTCAGTTACCTGGTGGCGGTGCCGTCGGCCATCAAGGTCTTCAACTGGACGGCCACGCTCTACAAAGGCTCGGTATCGCTGACGACGCCGATGCTGTTCTCGCTGGGCTTCATCGCGCTGTTCACGATGGGCGGACTGACCGGCCTGATGTTGGCCGCGCTGGGTGTGGATATGCACGTTCACGATACCTATTTCATCATCGCCCATTTCCATTTCATCATGGTGGGCGGCGCGGTCATGGGCTACATGGGCGGACTGCATTTCTGGTGGCCGAAGATGACCGGCCGCATGTATTCGGAGTTTCTCAGCAAGTTGGCAGCGCTCATCATCTTCGTCGGTTTCATGCTGACGTTCTTGCCGCAGTTCGTCCTTGGCTACCTGGGCATGCCGCGCCGCTATCACGTCTATCCGGCGGAGTTCCAAATTCTCAACGTCATGTCGTCGGCCGGCGCGTCGATCCTGGGCGTCGGCTACGTGCTGCCGTTGTTCTACCTGATCTGGTCGCTGTACGCCGGTAAGGAGGCCGGTCCCAACCCGTGGGGCGCGACCGGCCTGGAATGGCAAACGCCCTCGCCACCGCCGACGCACAACTTCGATGAGACGCCCACCGTCACGAGCGGCCCTTACGAATACTCTTTGGGGGGAACCGAACTTGTCGGCTAACCACTCCATCCTGGCCCATCACTTCGAGGATCTCGAGCAGCAGCGCGAGACCGAGACGTTTGGCATGTGGATGTTCTTGGCGACGGAGATTCTCATCTTCGGCGCCCTCATCACCGGCTACACGATCTACCGGGTGCGCTATCCGCACGATTTCGAGGCGGCCAGTTCCAAGCTCAATATCCTCATCGGCTCCATCAATACCATCGTCCTGCTGTCGAGCAGTTTGACGATGGTATTGTCCGTCCACGCCGTCCGCACCGGGCAGCAGAAAATGTTGCTGACGTGTCTGACGCTGACGATCGTTCTGGGCGGAACCTTCCTCGGTCTGAAGGCGCTCGAATACTACATTGATTACAAGGAAAACCTCGTTCCCGGCCTCGCCTTCGAGCCGGGCGAATGGACGGCGCTGACGCCGCCGGTGAACCCGCAGCGCGTGAAATTGATGCTCGTGTTCTACTACATCATGACCGGCCTGCACGCCGTCCACATGATTGTCGGCATGGGGCTGTTGGTCTGGCTGATTGTGCGAACACGCAAGGGCACGCTGACGCCGATGAGCTACATGGCCGTCGAGGTAGTCGGTTTATATTGGCACTTTGTCGATATTGTTTGGATCTTTTTGTTGCCGTTGTTGTACCTGACGGGCACGCACCACGGCTCGGACCTGCACTTTTTCAAATAGGAGGCGTCATGTCGGAACCCATCACGCCAACGCGGACCTATTACGGCGTGTTCGCCGCGCTGATCGCGCTGACGCTGCTGACGGTCGGCGTGTCGTTTCTGGAACTGGGCGCGTGGCACACGACGGTCGGCGTCCTCATTGGTGTGGTCAAGGCGACGCTGGTAGCGCTGTTCTTCATGCACTTGCTGCACAGTTCGCGGGCGTCGTGGCTGGCCGTCCTGGCAGGATTGTTTTGGCTGGGCATTCTCATGGTGCTGACGTTGTCGGATTATCTGACGCGCCAGGTGCTGGCGTACTGACGTGCCGAGCGAAAACGCTAAAACGGTAGGTGCCGCGAGCCGAGCGGCACTCGTTGTCCGGCTCGGCTCGCCGGACCTACTTGCAGTAGGTGCCGCGAGCCGAGCGGCACGATTTGAGTAGGTGCCGCGAGCCGAGCGGCACTTGTTTGCAGTCCGGCTCGGCTCGCCGGACCTACTTGCAGTAGGTGCCGCGAGCCGAGCGGCACTTCGTAAAAAGTCCGGCTCGGCTCGCCGGACCTACCGGTAGGTGCCGCGAGCCGAGCGGCACGATTTGAGTAGGTGCCGCGAGCCGAGCGGCACTTCGTAAAAAGTCCGGCTCGGCTCGCCGGACCTACCACGTTAGCGTTTTTGCTCGTCGAGGGGCAACCTCGTTGAAGGAGGACGATCCATGACGGCGATACGATGGGCGGGCGGCATGGGGTTGGTAGTGTGCCTGGCCGTGTTTGGATGGGCGGACGAGGGTGCCGACGCCTTTGCGAAGGGCAACGAAGCGCTCGCCAAGCAAGACTTCGATCGCGCCATCACCCTGTTCACGCAGGCACTGAAGCTCAATCCCAAAAGTCAGAGTGCCTATCTGCTGCGCGCCGTCGCCCACGGCAAGAAAGGTGATCGTCCCGCCGCCCTGGCCGACTACGAACGGGTTCTGAAACTCGATCCCAAGAGCGTCCTGGCCTTCACCTATCGCGGCGCGATGTACATGGAAACTCGTGAGTTCGACAAGGCAATCGGCGAATTCAGTCAGGCCATCGAACTCGATCCCAAGAACAGCGTCGCCTACATCAACCGAGGCGGCGCCTACAACGGCAAACACGAGTACGAGAAGGCGCTGGCCGACTTCAGCACGGCTATCAAGCTCGATCCCAAGTCTCTGCCCGCCCTGTACAGTCGTGGGCGAACGCACCTGTATCAACGCCATCTCGACAAGGCGCTGGCCGATTTCAACAAGATTGTAGAGATTGAACCGAAATTCATCAGTGGATATGTCGGCCGAGGCGACGTGTACGCGGAAAGGGGCGATCTCGATAAAGCGTTTGCCGAATTCAACCGAGCGCTCGAAATCGATCCCAACAACGCCGAGGCGCATCAGGCGCGCGGCGATGCCTGGGTGGAAAAGGAAGACTACGGCAAGGCCATCGCTGATTTCAGCCGCGTCCTCAAAATTAATCCGCGCGACATCCGGGCGCATGTCAGCCGAGCCGAAGCCTATAGCGAGAAGGGCGAATACGAGAAGGCCCTCGGCGATTTCGAGCAGGCACTGAAGCTTTTTGACGGTAACCCCGATGCCCTCTCCGGGCTGGCGTGGATTCGGGCGACCTGCCCCAAGGAGGACCTGCGCGACGGCAAAAAAGCGATCGAACATGCCGAGAAAGCGTGCAAGCTAACCGACTACAAGGAAGTGACGTTTCTCGACACGCTGGCCGCCGCCTACGCCGAAGATGGCCAATTCGAGAAAGCGGTCAAGATCCAGACACAGGCGCTGAAATCCCCCGATGATTTTCCGAAGAAGGAACTGGAGAAGGCACGTCAACGGCTCAAGCTGTACATGGACGGCAAACCCTATCGCAAGGAAGGATGAGCCATTCGCGGCTCATCGTGCCCGTCCTCTGGGTAGAGGCGGGGCAACCCCACCTCTACCCGCCGAAATTCGCTGGCCGGAGGCTGCGGCATGAACGAGCGAGGCCATTCCCTTCTGGACATATGCAAGGCCGTTCTCGCTTGGCGGCAGCCCCATTCCTCACATAATCGGCTACCCTGCTCGACCCCATCCATGTCACACCGCCAATAGATTCCCCAATCCATCCGAATTAGCTCCATTCACCCTGGCACGAATGCAAGCACAGATTAATTGTCGGCGGCATTCGGGTTGCTTGTCCATGAAGCACGTCCATCCGAGCGGACTCGCGACGGGCTTCCTGGATGGTGAAAGGCAAACGAACAGACGAAAGGGCACGGCGACCCTGACTCGCCTAGGGTCGCTGGCCAAGAGACCTTCGAGAACCTTCCGCAATTTCGCTCAGCAGACAGCAGATGATCTACCTGTCATGTCAGAATCTCTCCGCGCGAGCAGGCGCGAGCGCATGGGGAGCGGAACTTCAGGAGGGAGTATGACGGAGCCTGAATCAAGACCGCTTGTAGAAGTCCTCTTCGGACCGGCGAGTGCGACGCCGGCCAAACCGGACGCGGAACTGGCGGAAGTCATCTCCGCATGGTTTCGCGCCATGCGAGTTGGAGTACGCGACGGCGCGAGCTTTGGCATGCCGGATGCGAGACGATCAAATGGTCCCTGCCCGGAGCCGTAAAACGGCTCGTCGCTTGGCTGAGCTGACCGTTTGTTGGCGACAAGCTCATACAAAGCGATGGATCTGGATATTGCAGAGGGCAGGGAAATCCAAAAGGAAAGGTAGGTTGTGATGAATCGGATAAGGGTGTTCGCCGTGGCGGCGCTGTTGGGAGCCGGATTCTGTCTGGCGAGCTTCTCCTTAGCCGCCGACGACAAGAAAGCGGGTGGCGATAAGGACTTCGTGATGAAGGCGTCCGCCTCCGGCTTGGCGGAGGTCAACCTCAGCACGCTGGCAACGACGCGGGCCGGCAACGCCGCCGTCAAAACATTTGCCCAGCACATGGTCGCCGACCATAGCAAGGCCAACCGTCAACTACTGATGTTGGCCAACAAGCATAGTCTAACCGCAGCCAAGACAATGGATGAGAAGCATACGAAGTTATTCGAGAAACTGTCCAAAATGGAGGGAGCCGACTTTGATCGCGCCTACATGGAAGGGATGGTGAAGGATCATGAGGAGGCCGTCAAGCTCTTTGAAAAGGAGTCCAAGGAAGGAGACAACAAGGATCTGAAGGCGTGGGCCGGCGAGACATTACCTACCCTCAAGAAGCACTTACAGATGGCTCGCGACTTGGCGAAAAAGGATAAGTAAGAATTCCAGCGAAAAAGACGAACGGCCGCCGTTCGATGGCTGGTGTGAATCACACCAGCCATCGAACGGCGGCCGTTGGTATTTGTAGGATTCGCGTTCACGAGAGGATTTGAATCGATTCCATGTAATGGACTTATTTTGCCGAAAATCGGGTTTGTAGCTTCTTGGGGAATTGAAAAATATGCGAAGACTGCGGGAGATGCTTCGTTTGCTCGTTGAGTTGGAATACAGTGGGACTACTCTGCAACACCGAAAGCGGAACAGGGAGACCCATCCATGTCCGAACCCACCCAACGTCGGCGCGTGCTGCTGGCAGCGGAAGGCCGGGAACGCGCCGACTTTCGTGAGTTGTTTCAATCGGAGACGCTGCGCACCTGGGAGATTGTCGAGGTGGACAGCCTGGAGCGAGCACGGTTCATGCTCCATCTGGATCCGTGCGACGCTCTGCTGCTGGATTGCAGTCTGTACCGCCGTGGCGTCGAGGATGATTTGTCGTGGTTGGCGAGCCAACGGCGGACGCCGGTGCTGTTCCTGGCCGATGGCGAACCGGAGACGCTGGCTTGTGCCCTGCGGCAGGGGGCGCATTACTGGCTTCCGCGTGAGGTGGCTCGGCGTCATGCCTCGGTGTTGGCCGTCATGCTCCGACAAGCGGCCGAGTTCGGCGAGGTGCAGCGGCGCGGCCAGGAAACCAGCGACGCCTTGGAGGACGCCCGTCGTCAGGTCAGCCGATTGGTGAACCTGTTGTGGGAGGCCGTACCGGGCGAAGGACGGGCTCGCTGGTTCACCCAGCGGCATATGCTGGAACGACTTGAGGAGGAAGTAATCCGCGCCCAGCGTTACGGCGGACCGCTGTCCGTGATCTTGGGCGAAGTGGAAGACGCACTGCCGCGCCGCATGCTCGCGACGGAGGGCGAGGCGGCCACCTGGATCGTCGATCAAATCAGCCGGGTCAAGCGCCGCTCCGACGTGGCGGGTCAGTACGGCTTACAAGGCTTCATGATGCTCTTACCGCAAACGGACGAGGCCGGGGCGACCGGCTGCTGTCGCCGTCTGCGCAAGATTCTCGAACAACCCGCCGAGCCAGCTGGCTCCTTTGGACCACGCATTACTTTTGGCATCGCCTGTTTCTCTCCCGACACGCATTCGGTCAAGAGCCTGCTCAGCCGGGCCGAGGAACACCTGGAGCGCGGCAAGGTCGGCGCGATCGAGAACCTTCCTAACTAGGAACGCGATGCGCGGATGCTGACCGTGATGGGCACTTCATCCTTGCTTTTCTTGAGCGCTTCCATCATGCCGAACTCGGACTGACGGATAAGGAACCGGCTGCTCAACGTCAGCAGACCGTTGGCCAGCGTGAGGTCCGCCGGGGCCGAGATGGCTCGTGTGACGCCATGCAGAGTCAGATTGCCCGTGATAACATGGGTCGCCCCCGGCGTCGCGCTCGGCTGAATCGACGAGGTGACGAACGTCGCGTGCGGAAACCGCGGCACATCGAAAAAGTCACTCCCTTTGAGGTGCCGGGTCAGCAGCGGGATGTTTGTCGTGGTCGAGTCCATGTCGATGTCGAGAACCAGGCGCGCCGTCCGCACATCGTCGCCGGTTAGCTCGAACGTGCCGGTGAACCGCTGGAAACTGCCGGACTGCGAGGTTCGTTCCGAGGAGCCGACGAAGCCAATTTTCGTGTTTTGCGGGGTTAGACGGATGCCGCCGGCCGAGGCGTTAGTAGGCGTCGTGGCGGATGCCCTAGCGGAGACGGGAGCCGCTTGCTGCGGCGGCGCGCGATGCGCCGCCGAGCAAGCGAACAGACCGAGTACAACAGCGAGAATCATCAGGTTCACGAACGTACGCATCGTCGCTCCCTTGGTGGACCGGGCGCGGTCCTCAAGTCCTCGGGGGAACGGTCACGGCAGGATTTGCTTGACAGCCGACTCGACGGCATTGAATCGGCGAGCGTCGAGGTTCACGAAGTTGGCTGTCACCTTGTAGTCCTTGTAAACAAGGATCGTATTCAGCGCCTGCGGATGGACCTTGTACAATTCGCCCAAATCCTTCTTCCTCGTCTGCGGATCGGGATAGCACAGGCCGATCTTGGTGATCCGCCTCTCCGTCGCCATCTTCGCCAGTTTGTCCGGCGTCGCGTCGAGGACAATGACGAAGCCTTTGAGGTTGTCGCCCTGGTGCGCGGCGACGAGCTTCTCCAGCTGCTCCGCCAACGCGGCGGCATTGTCGCCGTCGCGTGTGAAGACGACCACGGCGGGCTTTTCGAGATACGTACACACCGGACAAGCTCTCGTGCCCTTGTCCGGGCCGGCGACATGGATAGGGTTCCAGGCCGCGACTTCCTCGCCGCGTTGGAGGCCCGACTTTAGTTCCGCCGGCTGCGATGCAACCAGAAATAACAGTGCTAAGACCGCTTGATTCATGGTTCGACTCCCTTACTCAAACCGGAGCCTAGGCGCAAGACGGCTGTATAGCACTGGCTTGATTGTGTCAACGCCGGAGTCTGCCTGAGTCAGGAATCGGGTGTGCAGCTGTTACTTGGGTGGGAAATCTGCTGTCGGTTGCGGTAAAGTGGAGAACGAAGGAAATCCACCCCGAATCTTCACAACAGGAGTTTCCCGTGATCCATCCTGGATTGGCATCACGCGGCCGAGCATCTGTGCGACTTCGCCAAAATGTGGCATGCACGGCGACGGAGATGCGGCGTCGGCTCCAAGCTATCCGCGCCGAATCGAAACGACTGCCGCGTGAAGCGCCGCGGACCTTGCGGGCGATTGCCATATTGGAACGCATCGGATCCTGGAGAAACTCAGCAGCGGCGCGGCGGCACACAAGACGCACGCGTCCTGCAACGCCTCAATCCTCCTTGGCTAGTGGGAGATCCTCACCATGAACCGTGTTTCCTCCCTTGCTCTCTGTCTCACCGCGCTGCTGGCGAGCGTTGCCGTTGTTCGTGGCGAAGACGCCAAGACGCCGCGCACCGACTTATACGGCGACCTCCTGCCGCCGGGTGCCGTGGCCCGTCTCGGCACGATCCGGCTGCGGCACGCTGGGGCCGAAGTCGCATTCTCGAAGGATGGCAAACGCTTGACCTCGTGCGACAGCGCTGGCGAGGTGCGCATCTGGGACGCGGCCACAGGCGCGTTGGTGCGACGAAAACAGTTGACCGGGATGCCGCGAAACCGCGAGCATTTCGTGAGAGTGACCCTGTCACCGGGCGGCACGATGGCGGCGGTGGTGGACATAAAGACGCTCGCTCTCTACGACACGACGACCGGCGAAGAACGCGGTCAGCTTCCTATTGACGGTCCCAATATTGGTCCGTTGCTGGCGTTCTCGCCGGACGGCAAGCTTTTGGCCGTACACAGACAACTCACCAAGAATGGCACAAACATCCAATTATGGGATTTAGCCGAGAGGAAAAAGCGTCTAACCCTGGCTTCAACCACTCCTTTGACCATACCGCGGGCGATGATTTTCTCGCCGGATGGCAAACGTCTGGCCGGAATCGCGAGATCGGGCGACGCATTTTTTTTATGGGACACGACCACGGGCCGGATAATCGGGAAAAAAGTACGGCTCACCCCGCCGGAGGCAAATGGATTATCTCTAGCTTTTTCGCCGGACGGCAAAACACTGGCGCTGGGAGGGGACGCCAAGAACAAGGTGCGGTTGCTGGATGCGACCACTCTGAAGGACCAAGCAGAGTTAAAGATACCGCCGGACATCAAGGCCGGCTCCATCAATCAGTTGGCCTTTTCTCCCGATGGCCAACTGTTGGCCGGAGCCTACTGTGAATCTCCGGGCCAGGCCGAGCAGCGCGGCGTCCTTCTCTGGAGTACCAGCGGGGTGAAGAAAACACGATGGTTGCCGGAGCGATACGGCATTCGCCTGACGTTCGCGCCCGACGGCAAGACGCTGGCCTGCCACGATGCAACGAGCAGCGAAATTCGCCTGTGGGACGTGGCTGCGGGCCGGCAACTCCAGCGCCGGCCCGGACATGATACCTCCGTGCATACGCTGGCCATCTCTCCCGATGGTCAAATCATCGTCTCCGGCGACTACCAACCGGCGCTACGTCTGTGGGATACCGCCACCGGCAAGCCCTTGCTGGCGATGAAAGGAGACGACGATTGGACCTACGCTTGCCTCTTTTCACCCGATGGCAAGCAGATGATTTCCGCGGGCGTGGTCGGCACGTTTCAAGTGTGGGATGTCGCCACGGGCAAGGAACGGCGACGATTCGAGATCGATTGGCCGGATCGTGGGCTTGTCGATCTTCAAGCCGTGGGGATTTCCGCGGACGGCAAGCGTCTGGCAGCAGTCGCTTTGGGAGGTCAACGGTCACACCCGGCGCAGACGTTGGTTTGGGACATTGCCACGGGAAAGCAACAACATCCGAGACCCTACAAGCTCGAAGAGCGTCCCTACGGTGAGCCTCCCATGCCTTGGTTGTCCCAGGCTCATGCGGCGTTCGCCCCGGAGAGCGATTGGGGCACCGTATGGCTGGGCGACCGAGTCGGCATTGAGGAGTTGTCCACGGGACACCTGCTAACGACGCTGCCGAAGGGCATCGGCCGGCCGATGAGGTTTTCACCCGATGGTCGGCTTGTAGCTGGGGCACTCTTGCGACCAAAGAAAGAACCCTCCGAGGGCGACGATCGGATGGGCTTATCTCTAATCGAGGCGGCGTCGGGCGAGGAGGTTTTTCGTCTGAAAATCGGCGCGTTCGATTTCATCGCCTTCACACCGGATGGCCGAGGCATCGTCGTGGCGGATAACAAGAATTTCTCTATCTGGGATACGGCGACCGGCGAGCGTCTGCACCGGATGGTCTGGCCGGAAGATGTTCTCGATGCACGCGGCGAGGCGAAGGTATGTTCGCTAGCCGTGCTGCCCGGTGGTCGCGCGGCGACCGGCATGAGGGAGGGCGACATTCTCGTCTGGGATCTGGCTCCCGCGACCTGGCCGCTTCGTAAGCTAATGGGCAACCTCGGCCGCCAGGAATTCGATGCGCTCTGGTCCGACTTGGTCGGCGATGCTTGCAAGGCACATCACGCCATGCACACGCTGACGACCGCGCAGACGGTGCCGTTCTTGAAGGATCATCTTCAGCCGGTGACGGTGGATGGTAAGCGCATCGAGAAATTGCTGACCGATCTCGATAGTGATTCGTTCGCGATGCGCGAGGCAGCGACCCGCGAACTGATTCGCATGCGCTATCGAGCCGAACCAATGCTGCGGCGAACATTGGAAGGCAAGCCATCCCTGGAGATGCGCCGGCGGCTGCAAGCGATTCTCGCTGAGTCGCAACGACCGCCGCGTGAAGCGCTACGTACCTTGCGGGCGATTGCCGTGCTGGAACGCATTGGCACAGTGGAAGCGCGGCGGATCTTGGAAAAACTCAGCGGCGGAGCATCCGCACGCGAGACGCAGGAGGCGAAGGCGGCTCTGCAACGCCTGAATCGTCATTCCCCCGTGGCAAGTGGGAGATCTCCGCCATGAACCGGGCTTATTCTCTTTCTCTCTGTCTCGCCTCGCTGCTGGCGAGTGTTGCGGCCGTCCGTGGCGAAGACGCGAAACCACGCACGGATCTGTATGGTGATCCATTGCCACCGGGAACCGTAGCGCGCTTGGGGATGCGTCCCTTCCCGTCTGTGGTAGGGGGTGAGGCTCTGACCTTCTCGGTGGACGGCAGGTATCTCTTCAGCGCCGATAGCGATGGGCAGGTGCTCACCTGGGATGCCGCCACCGGCGAACTGCGGCGGCGACGCCGGCTGGCCTGGAAACGCCAGAAAGACCACGACTCACTTGAGACAATCGTATTGTCACCCGACGGCAGCCGACTGGCCGCGTGGGATCGAAAAAATGTCTACGTGTACGATACGGCCAAGGGGCGAGAACTGGGCCGATACACGGCTCTCGATTCCTTCACGCCGCCGCTGTTGAAATTTTCTCCCGACGGCAAGAAATTGCTCCTCCAGAGACGGGAAGAGTTTGGACTATTCGCGGATATTTATTTGTGGGATGTCCGCGCGAGCTACAAAAAACCCAGACTGAAAAAACTCTCCTGCCCTGACGGGACGATCCTTTCCGATGCTGCCTTCACGCCAGACGGTCGCCGCGTAGCCGGATTGGAGGTGAACCTTCGCATCTGGGATACGACCACCGGCCGGGAAGTGAGCAAATCCGACAAGGATTTCCGGGAAGCCTATTCTCTCCGGTTCTCGCCGGACGGCAAGACGTTGGCCCTACTCGCTACCTCGCCGAGCCGCGTGGATCTGCTGGAAGCGGCGACGCTGAAAAAGCGCGCCACGATGCCACTGCCAAAGGAGAGTAAGGATTGGGATCTCGCGGACTTCGCCTTATCTCCCGATGGCCGCCTGCTGGCCGCCCCCTACCCTGAGCCGGGGAAGGATGGGGGGATACTTCTTTGGGACATGGCCGAAAAGAAATTACGATGGCGGCTGTCCAACATGGTGAACTGTAACAAGACGGTCTTTTCGCCCGATGGCAAGACGCTTGGCTGCCACAGAGACAATCATGCCATTTCTGTGCTGGACGTGGCGACCGGCCGGCAGCGAAATCCTCGTCCTAGCCACATGTCTTTCGTAATGACCCTGGCGGTGTCAGCGGATGGCCGCACGGTTGCCAGCGGTGATGGCGCGGGCGAACTGCATCTGTGGGACGCGGCCACGAGCAAGCCGCTGCGGGCCTGGAAGGCGTCGGAAGCGACAATCCATCACTGCTGGTTTTCTCCCGATGGCAAACGACTGATTTCCCTGGATGAAAAAGAGGCTGTTTGCGCCTGGGACACGGCCACGGGCAAGAAGTTGTGGCGCGGGTCGATTAAGTCATCACCGACTCCTGACGGTAGCGGCGGATTTTCCGCGGACGGAAAACGTCTGTTCCTGGCCCTTGAACCTTTATCGGGTGACACTCCGATTCAACTATCCATCTGGGACACCGATACGGGCAAGCTGTTGCGCCAGCGCTCTTACGAACCCGCCGAGCGTGCCTGGACGCCTCCCGGTCGCGGTTTGGATTGGCGGGTGGACCGATTGGCGTTTGCACCGGATGGGGCAAGCCTGTTTGCCCGGCAAGGCATTGAAGATGTTTTGACCGGCAGAAAGTTGACCGCGCTGCCCGGCGACATCGGTTCACGAGCCGCTTTTTCGCCGGATGGACGCTACCTGGCCGCCACCATCTGGCAGCCTCAAAAAGAAAAATCACAAGGTTTCTGGCAGAACGGTTTGGCACTGCTGGAGATGGCGACGGGAGAAGAGATATTCCGCTGGCAGACCGGAACAATCGATTACGTCGCCTTCACTCCCGACGGCCGGGCCGTGGTGACTGCCGACACGAATCAAGTATGCGTCTGGGATGCCGACACGGGCCGGCGCTGGCACCAGATGAGATGGCCGGCGATTGCCAACGACGATTTTACTTTTTCGGATCCGCTGTGTTTTGCCGTGCTTCCGGGCGGTCGGATCGCCACGGGGATGGGAGGGCTTGGTCCCATCTTCGTCTGGGATTTGGCTCCCTCGACCTGGGCGGTCCCCAAGCCAGCGGGCGACCTCGACCGCAAGGAACTCGATGCTTTGTGGTCGGATCTTGCCGGCAACGCACGCGGAGCCTATCGCGCCATCGGAAGGTTGGCGAGCGTGCCGGCGCGGACGGTGCCGTTCCTGAGGACTCGCCTTCAGCCGGTGACGGTGGACACCAAGCGCATCGAGAAGTTGCTGGCCAATCTCGACAGTGATTCGTTTGAGGCACGCGAAGCGGCCGGCCGTGAACTGACTCGCATACGCTACCGAATCGAGCCGATGCTGCGGCAAGCGCTGGAGGGCAACCCCTCGCTGGAGATGCGCCGGCGGCTTCAGGCTATCCTCGCCGAGCCGAAACGACCACCGCGCGAAGTGCTGCGGACGATGCGTGCGATTGCCGTACTGGAACGCATTGCCACAGTAGAGTCACGACGCATCCTGGAGAAACTCAGCACCGGCGCGGCGGCACGCGAGACGCAGGAGGCGAAAGCGGCTCTGCAACGCCTGAATCGTCGATGAGGTCCGCTGTCGCCTGCCTACCGACTTCGGGCAGAAATCATTCATCATTCAAGGTTTTTGTTCGCTATGTGGAAGTTCTTCTCGAACCCTGGTAGGATTCGAGCAAGGAGGTAGTTATGATCGAACTAACCCAAGCGCAGCGGCACGAACTGGGGACGGCCGAACCGATTGTGCCGACCAATACGATGTACGTCCTTGTCCGTGAAGATGTGTACGAGCGTCTCAAGAGACTGTTGAGTGACGAGGAGTGGACGCCGGATGCCTATCAGGCGGCAATGAAAGTATTCGCGCGGGACGGCTGGGACGATCCGCGGATGGACGTGTACGATGAACTCGATTTATGAAAGATGTAAAAGAACCCGTGCAACGCCTGAAACGATTTATTAACTAGCCCGTAGCGTGGGCGACGGGTTGCGGCAACTCGTCGCTAACGTACGGGCTTGTCGGGCCGCGGAGGAAACGACTGTTGTGACTGCGAAGATCATTCTCCTCCTTGTCGTCTTCCTCCTGTCCCTGGCGCTGTGCTTATGGCTGCTGCTCGGACGTGGGCCGCGCCGCCATCGCGCCTTCCGCCATGCCCAGCGGCTGTTCGATCAAGGCGATTGGAAGGCGGCTCTGGAAATCGTGACGGCCCTGCAAGCGGAGTCGCGCCTCTCGACCGTCTGGCAAGATCGTTTGCGCGCCCTCGCCGGCGAGTGCCATCAGCTCGCCGCCGATCAGATGCTCAAGGAAAAGAACTTCGAGCAAGCGTTAACGCACTCTCTCGAAGCGGGCGCGCGTTTGGGACTGGATCAGAGCGATCAACGCACGCACATCGTTGAAGCGATGCTCGCTGAGGCACGCCGTCTGTTCGCCGCCGGGACCGAATCGAAGGAAACGAAAGCTGTCCTGCATTTGCTGGATCGTGTCTTCGCCGTGCAATCGCCGTGTCCCGAAGCGTCGTTCTGGCAAGGATTGTGCCTGGTTCGCCAGCACCAACTAGAGCCGGCCATGGTCGCGCTGACGGCGGCGCACGAACAGGCTGGCAAACAGTTTCTCGATGCGGCGTTCTATCTCGGCGTGCTGCTCTATCGCCAGGGCAAAGCGACGGAGAGCTTGCGCTATCTCGCCGAGGCCAATCGCGTCGATGCCAGTTGCGCGTTCGTGACGTGTCAGATGGGCGTTTCGCTTGTCGCGGCGGGCGGCGATAGTGGCTTGGCCTTGCGCGCTTTGCAGCGTGCGCTGGGGCCGCGCGGCTTCGGATTGTGGGCGGCGCGGCCGGATCGCGCCTGGGTTGAGGCGTTTCCTGAAGCCCATTCCTACGTGCGTCGCTTGGCCAACAAGTATCCCTATGTCTGTCCCGTGTTGGGGTCCGATCTGACCGTCATTGTGCGCCAGGGACAATTCGCCATGGCGCAGGCGCACTATCGACACGGGGATTTTCAGGAAGCGGCCGACCTGTTCGCCAAGCTGTTACAGGATAGCCCGCCCACGGTGCCGCTGCTGCGCGGCCTCGGTTTGGCTCTGGCACGCTGCGGTCGCTTCGATCAGGCGTACAAGCATCTGCGTATCGCTTTGGAGCAAGAGGAGCCAAAAGATCCGTTCACGGCCGGCTATCTCGGCTTGTGCGGCGCGATGGGCAAACCGACGAACCCGGAAGACAAGCCGCGCAACGTCACCTGGGCCATCCGTCTGCTGGCCCGCTATCCAGTCTTCGACAATGTCGAATGGGCCGGCCTTATCAGCGCCGTCCATGCCGAGGCTCGCGCTCTGAATATGGCGCTGGGCAAGGACGAGCAATTGCAACTGTGCGACGTGCTTGCTTCCGTCCATGCCATCGATGCGCAAGCCGCCGACGCCTTCGCCCATCTCGCCCGCACCTATCCCGATACGGTGCAGCCACGGCATGCGTTTCTGTATGTGCGGGCGGCTACCGTACACGGCTGCACCAGCGACCGCGATCTCGATTTGTTCGCCCGCACGTTTGCCGATGCCGGTGCCGCCCGCGCCTATTTCGCCGAGCAGCAATGGAATTTCGAGGATGCCGAGTATAGCTACCTGGAGCGCAGCGCCGCCCAGGCTCCGGGACAGTTCCCCGGCGTGTTGGGCGTCGATTATGCTCCACGCGGCGAATCGTTTTTGCTGGAACGCTCGCGGCATGAGGAGGACGCCGGTCGCAAAGATCCCGCCCGTGCCTGCGTCGAGGTGCTGCTACGCCTGGCACCGGCGAGCGTGCCGGGACACGATCGGCTCGCTTGTCTGCATTACCGGCGTGGCGACATGGATCGCGCCGTGGCCCTGCTCACCGGCTGGCAGCGGCTCGCCCCGGCCGATCATTGGCCGCTGGTGCGTCAGGCCATCATCGAGCAAGAGCGCGGTAACGCCGAACGCCGTGCCGAGGCCATTGATCGCGCGCTCGGGCTTTCTCGCGGCCGCGTGCGTGCCGCCGTCGCTTTCCTGGGCGCTCGTCTTGCCTTGCGTGAAACGGTGGGAAAAAACCCAGCCGCGACCGCCAACGAGCGGTTGTCTCCACTCCCGAACGGTCACGGTTCGGACTCGCCGGGGTTGACCCATTCGCTGACGCTTCTGGAAACGTGTTTGCGCGACGATCCCGATCATATTGAGGCGTTGTGGTGTCTGGCGGCGGTGCGTTCGGTCTTGGGCGATCGTGAAGGCTTGGCGAAGCAGGCATCTGCCATGAATCGTCCAACCGTGGCCGATGCGCGCTTTCATTATCTTGGGGCAGTCTGCAATTTGGCCGCGAAGAATTATGGGGGCGTCCTTGAACTGAGCCAGCGTGCGGCGGCCGACGAAACGCTGGCCATCGAGAGTCAGTTTCTCATGGCCTGGGCCCATCTGTATCAAGACAATCACACGGCCGCGCGGCAGGCGTTGCAGAAAGTGGCGGCCGTCGAGAAAAGTCCTTCCGCCGTGTACGCGCGGGCGATGCTGGGGCGCTTGAGTTTTGCCCGCGGTGCCTATGATGAGGCTATCAAGTGGTGGAACAGCGTCGAGCCGCGCCAACGCACGCAGTGGCAGTTTGATGAACCGCTACGGCAGACGGTTCTGTTGTCGGGGCTAATGGCTTACGAGGGGGGCCGTTTCGAGCAGGCGGCCGACCGTTTCCGGGAGGCGGGAAAACTCGGTCTGCGCGATCGGCGTCTGGGACCGCTGATGACTCTCGCTCTGGTACGAGCGGGGCAACGAATGCTGTATGAAGACGTAAAATAGTTATCACATAGCCCCCGGCTTGCTGGGGGGAGAAAACACCCCCGGCAAGCCAGGGGCTATGTGGTTCGGAGGCAACCGCTATGCCCGCCGCCTTGCCCGAAGCGATCCCGGTCGCCGAGCCGATTCAGCCGCACTACGAAGCTGCGGCACAGATGCTCGAACGCGCCGTGCAAGCCGGCTGCCAGGATGCCAACGTCCTGTATATGCTGGCAATGGCCCACAAACGGCAGGGCAAGAGCGTTGAGGCACGCAACGCCCTGCGCAAGATTCAACGGCCCGACGCCAATGTCATTCTGCAAATGGGGCTGCTTTCCCTGCAAGAACAACAGCTCGCGCAGGCCGAAGGCGAATTCGCCCGCGCCTGGGACATGGACGCCAATTCCTACGAAATCTGTCACAATCTGCTGCTGACTCGTCTTACGCTGGGCAAGGTCGAAGATTGTCTCGCCCTCATCCCCAACGCCCTGGAACTGGTATCGCGTCGCTCCCCCTCACCCCTTCCCCCTCTCCCCTTGGAGGGGGAGAGGGGAAGGGGTGAGGGGGAAGAAGAGCGTCGTTTTCTGTTGGTCTTACAAGCACTCTTGCAAGCATGCCGGAAGACCGACGGCGCTCCTCCGTTTGTGCCTCTGTTGGCCGAACTAACCTCCGCCGACGAGCAACGGCTGCTCAAGGTTGTTCGCAGTCTCGGCCAACTCGATACCGTCCACCTGCTTTTGAAACCATTGACGGAAGCTCGACCGCGCAGCGTCGCGGTGCGCGAGGCGTATCTGGAAGCGGTTCTCGTCAAGGCGAAGGAACTCGTTGATCGCTGCGCCTGGACCGAGGCGGAATTGCTGTTGCGCCCCTTGTCACGCGAGAAGAGCGGCAGCCGGACTACGCAGGTCGCTCTGCTCAACCTGCTCGGCTGTTGCGCGTGCATGACGCAGGACTTTGACAGCGGCATCAAGCACTTCGCCTCTGCCATCAAACTCGTATCCACCGACCCCCGGTTGCATCAGAATCTTGCCCTCACCTACGAATTGAAGGGCGAGTTGCCCCAGGCCGATGTGTACTGGAATCGCTACTTCGATCTGCTCGACGAGCACGTCCCTACCCCACCGGACATCCCGCGCTATCTTGAGAATCTGAGCTACGAAAGTCTCGGCCGGCTGGCCTCGCGCTACAGCGAAAAAGAGAAATGGTCCAGTGCCCTCGGTTACGTCCAGCGCGCCCAACATCTGCGGCCCAACGATCCCGATACGCTCGAACGTCTCTTTCACCTGTATAATCAGGCGAAGCGACCGCAGGACGCGCGGCGCACGCTGGAAAATCTGCGCCGCCTACGCCCCGGTGAACCGCAATATGAGCTGTATGAACTAGATCTCATCGAGGTCAAGGGACTCAATGACATCGAGAAACTGCTGGCGGAGATTGAGCGCATTCTGAAGCGATATCCCAACGATGCCCGCGTCGAGGAACGCGCGATCAACATGGTCGGCAACGTCATCCCGCTGATGGGCAACCTGTGCGATCAGCTGACCGACCAGATGAGCAAAGTCATCGATCAGGTGCGTAATCTGCCGAATTACCAGATTAATTGGTCGGCGGTGCGCGAGGTCATGCGCGATTTGCTCCGCGAGTTCCAGAAGCTGCGCCGCATCACCGGCAAGTGTCTGCCGTTGGTCAACAACGACGAGCATCGACGCATCGTGCGTGACCTGGCGGAACATATCGATAAAAAAATGGAGGCGTGCCGTTCCATGGGCGCGTAAACTATTGAGATTTGGAGCGAGACGATACAGAATAGAAGTTCGTCCGATGACTAGCCCGGAGCGCCAGCGACGGGGAGTTCCCGTCGCTGGCGCTCCGGGCTAGTCATACGTGAGGATATTATGGGCCGAAGTCCCGAACCTGTTGTGCTGGAACTCGCCACGCTGCCGCGCGAGCAAGTGGGGCCGTTTCTGCTGCTTGGTCTCGACAAGGCGGCCGATAAGAAAGCCATTGATGCTCACTGGGCCGACCGCCTCAAGTGGGCGCGCAAGGGAATCGCCAAGGTTCCGCTGGAGGACATCAACTGGGCCCGCGAGATCCTCAACGACATCGAGCGGCGCATCCGCGCCGACGCCGCCAGCCTCAACGCCGACACCAGCGACAGCACACTAGCTCAATTCGCGCAGCGTTACGGGATGCAGGGCGGACAGGCCAGCCGTATGTGGCAAGCGCAGGACAGCGAGAAGGCGTTGGCCGACTATCGGCCGCCGGCCGAGGCGCCCGACGCCGAGACGGTGCGCGTGGCGCTGACCGTGCCCGAGGTGCCGGAGGAAGTGCCGGCCGTGCCGCTGTTGCTCGAACGTATTACGCAACAACCTTTGGATCCCTGGGCAATCGAACTACCCCGGACTACGGATGAACGAAATGAGTAATGACTTTCTGTCGGGCGTCTCCGGCAGTGCCGAGCCAGGGACGACTCGGGAGATGGATACGCTCGGCTCGTCAACGATTTACAAGTTGTGCGAGGAAGTCATCGCCCTGCGCGAGTATGACAAACGCCAACTGCGCTCCCTGGAGCAAACGCTCAACAAGGTCCGCGATGAGTTGAAGACCAGTTTCAACAGCTTCGCGGCCGACACCCAGCGCGCCTACCAGCAGCTTCGTCAGGAGACGCACGGCGAAAAGCGCGTGAGCATGGCCCTGCTCAATGAAATGCTGGAAGTGGCTCACGACATGCAAGTCATCGTCGGCGCACGGCCCACCCTGGACGACCCGGAAGCGATCAAGCGCTGGATCGAGGCCATTGAGGTCGAATCGCGCAAGGTAGATGCGGCCCTGCTGCGGCACGGCATCCACCCTTATGATGCCGTCATCAGTTCGTCCTACAATCCGGCCATCCACGAGCGAGTCGGCAGCAAGCGTGTCGAGGGTATGGGACCGCTGCTCGTCGCCGAACAGACCGAGCGCGGCTACGCCAGCCAGCAGCCTGAGTTTGTGCTGCGCCGCCCCAAGGTCATCGTCTCCGAATAAGAAAATTGAACCACAGAGGCACAGAGACACCGAGAAAACAAAGGTGGAGAAGAGAATAGCGAATAAAGTAATGATCCTGATTTGCCGTTTTGCTGTCTTTCTCTGTGTCTCTGTGCCTCTGTGGTTAATTTTTTGAACTAATAGTGAGGGTATGCTTCATGCCGTACATCGGGATCGATTTCGGGACCAGCAACTCGGTGGTGGCCAATTTTCAGTACGGCCAAGCGGAGGTGGTGCCCAATCATGAGGGGTTGAAGTGGACCCCGTCCATCGTCACGCTGCGCCGCGACGGCACTCTCGCTTTCGGACAGGAGGCCAAGGAGAACTTCGACGAGCAACGCTCGATTCGCTCCATCAAGCGCATTCTCGGTACGCCGGAGCGTGTACCGCTGGTCGGCCAGAATCTACGCACCGAACAGATCGCCGTCATGCTCTTTAGCCTGCTCAAAAAGGACTCCGAGGGCGTTCTCGGTGAGAGCTTCAACAAAGCGGTTGTCACCATCCCGGCCAACTCGAAAGGTTTGGCCCGCCATGCCACGAAGCTATGCGCCGGTGCCGCCGGCTTGCAGGTATTGACGCTCATCAACGAGCCGACGGCGGCGGCTATCTGCTATGGACTGAACGCCCAGGACGATCAAACCGTGTTGGTCTACGACTTCGGCGGCGGCACGCTCGACGTGACGATTCTGAAGATCCATCACGGCATCTTCGAGGAAGTGGCCAGCAAGGGCATCGGCAAACTCGGCGGCGACGACATCGATATGTTGATCGCCAAGACGCTGGCCGAACGCTTCCAGGACAAGACCGGCTTCGACATTCTCAATTCGCCGTATAAGCAACAGTTCATGCTCGCCGTCGAGCGGGCCAAGATCGATCTGTCGGCGGATCAAACCGCCGTGGCCCGCAAGGCCGAGTTGGTGCCGGAACGTCATCTGAGTTTGGAAGAGGAAATCAGTCGCGGCGAGTTCGAGCGCGTCATCATGCCGCTTGTCGTCAAGTCGGGCACAGCCATCGATGAAGCGATGAAGCTGGCGAAACTGCGGCCGCGTGACATTGATCGCGTGTTACTGGTCGGCGGCACCAGCAAAATTCCGCTGGTGCGCCGTTACGTCGCCGAGAAGTTGGCCGGCAAGGAGCCGGAGTCGTTCGATCGCGTCGATCCGATGACGTGCGTTGCTCAAGGCGCCGCCATCGTGTCGGCCATCTTGCAGGGCGCGCCTGGACTCGACAATTACGCCTACAGTGTCAAGCTGGAGCATTCGTTGTGCGCCAACCCCGTCGATCAGCGAACCAACCGCGTCTTCCTCGATCCGATCGTCAAGCGCGGCTCCGACATTCCTTGTTCGTTCAGCAAGATGTATTATCCCGTCGCCGACCCCGCCGACCGCGTGATGATTAGCGTCTACGAAGGCGACACTTACGACAACCCCGACTCACCGGAGAACGTCAAGCTGGCGGAGATTCCCTGGGAATTCAAACCTCCGCGCCCGCAGCGCGACGGCGGTCTGGATGTGTCCTTCGAGTACGGCGACGACGGCATTTTGACCGTGCAGATTCACGATCAGTATGCTGGCCAGAAGAAGCGCTTCGCCATCCAGCAGGCCGGCGAGGATCAGATGGATGCTTCCCAGCTCATCAAGCTGAAGCGTATCAATGAAGAGTTGGTCAACCGCACGATGGAACTGGAGAACACGCAGGAATTCAAGGACGCGGTTGAGGTACTCAAGAAGACGGAGCAGGATGTCATCCCGCGCATCGACAACCCGGAGGATCGCCGCGAACTAGAAGATTTGTGTCGCGCCGTGCGTCAGGCGATGGGTTCGGGCGATAAGAAGAAGATGGAAGACGCCAGTGCCACGCTGAACGATCGCTTGCTCAATTACGCCTACTTACTATGAGGAAGGAATTAGCCACAGATGAACACAGATGAACACAGATATACGAAAGAATTGCAATTATTTGCTGTCTTATCCGTGTTCATCTGTGTTCATCTGTGGCTAATTTTTAAGGACGCGGTGCCATGCTGACCTGCCCGATGTGCAAGAAAAAGCTGCGCGGGCTAGAGAAAGAGTGCCTCAACTGCCGCACCGACGTGTCGCTGTTGGTCCACTACGTCGAGGATCTGCGCGACGGTCTGAGCCAGGCAGAGGCACTGACGCGCGCCGGCGAGTTAGGCGAGGCGGTGTGGGCCTACCTGGGCGTGCTGGAAGTCGATCCGGACAACGCCACGGCGCGGCGGCAGGTCGGCAAAGTGGCCACGGCCGTGCGCCAGTTCGACCAAACCGCCACGGGTCGCCGCTGGCTCAAGAAACTACGCAAGCAAACACGCTTTCGCCGCTGGATGGCGAGTTGGAACCCGGAAGGCGACTCTTCGGGCAGTCTGCTCAATGGCCTACTGTGGTTCATGCTCATCTTCGGCGCGCTGATGGTCGGTTACGTCATCGGCGTGCGCAGCACGATTCCGCCTCCCGACGCCAATCCGCCGGAGGCTCCAAAAGTTGAGAAGGCGGACAAGGACAAAAAACCGCCGCAAGAGGTCGATAAGCCCGCGAAGGACAAGAAGTGATTGGATCTCTGGCTGTTTGTGCCACGACGCAAACGGCAAGCTGGACTTCTCAATTCTCCCGCCATCGCGCATGATGTACAGGATTGCAGGAGTGCCGGCGATGTCATCCCCAAACCCGAATTGGTCCCTGACCGACCTTCAAGAGATCATCGTCCGTCATTGGGGCTTCCGCACACTGCGGCCCTTGCAGGATCAGGCTATGCGCGCCGTCCTTGATGAGCGCGATTCGCTCGTCGTCCTGCCGACGGGTGGCGGCAAATCGTTGTGCTACCAAGCGCCCGCCGTGCTTCGCGGCGGCACGACGGTTGTTATCTCGCCGCTCATCGCACTGATGAAAGATCAGGTCGATAGTCTCCGCGCTTGCGGCATCGCGGCTGCGCAGATTGACAGTTCGTTGTCAGCGAACGAACGCTTCGCCTATGAAATGGACGTGCGCCAGGGTGAGGTAAGACTCCTGTTCATCTCGCCGGAGCGCCTGGTGCAGACCGATTTCTATCGCATCTTGCAGCAAATCGATGTGCGGACCTTCGCCATTGATGAAGCGCATTGCATCAGCCATTGGGGGCACGATTTTCGGCCTGAATATCGCCAGATGAGCCGGCTGCATGAGTTGTTTCCGCAAGCCTCCGTCCACGCTTACACGGCCACGGCGACCGAGCAAGTTCGCCAGGACATCATCACGCAACTCGGCCTCGAAGCTCCCGTCGTGCTGGTCGGCAACTTTGATCGCCCAAACCTGACCTATCGCATTCTGCCCCGCCATGAAGTGACCAAGCAGACGCTCGAAGTGATCGAACGACACGAAGGCGACGCCGGTATCATCTACTGTCTGCGCCGCCGCGATGTGGATGATTTGGCCGCGACGCTGCACAAGAAAGGCGTCAAGGCGATGCCCTATCACGCCGGCATGAGCAGCGAGCAACGGCAGGCGACGCAAGAGGCATTCTCGCGCGAACAAATTGATGTTGTCGTCGCCACGGTCGCCTTCGGCATGGGCATCGATCGTTCCAATGTGCGTTTCGTGCTGCATACGGCCATGCCCAAATCGCTGGAGCATTACCAGCAGGAAACCGGCCGAGCAGGCCGTGACGGATTGGAGGCGGAATGCGTGCTGCTGTATTCCGGCGGCGATACCGTCACTTTTCGCTCGATGCTGCAAAAGTCCGCGCAGGAAGCCGGCAATGAGACGCATCTGCCCAGCGTCTTCAAACATCTCGATGACATGGACCGCTACTGCCGCGGTGCCGTCTGTCGGCATCGCGCCCTCGTGCAGTATTTCGGACAGACTTTCGCGGCGTCGCCTTGCAACGCCTGCGATCTATGTCTGGGCGATACCGAGGAAGTGACCGACGCGGTCGTAGTGGCGAAAAAGATTCTCTCGTGTGTGGCGCGAGTCAAAGAGAGTTTTGGGATCGGTCATGTCGCTTCCGTGCTACGCGGCGAAAACTCTGAGACTGTCCGCAAACGTGGCCACGAAAAGCTGACGACCTTTGGTTTGCTCAAAGGGCATAGCAAAGCGGATGTACGCGATTGGGTTTATCAGTTAATCGGCCAGGGCGTGCTGTTGCAAGTCGGCGACGAGTATCCGCTGCTGAAACTCAATGACGCTTCCTGGGAAGTCATGCGCGGCCAGCGGCAGGTTCGGCTGGTGCAGATGGCTCGCCGTAAGAAGGGCGAAGCGCCGGAGAAATCGAAGGTCGAGGCGACTTCCTGGGAGGGCGTTGATCGCGAACTATTCGAGGCGTTGCGCCGGCTGCGCCGCCAACTAGCCGGCGAGCGGCAGGTCTCCCCATTCATCATCTTCACCGATAGCACGCTGCGTGAGCTGGCTCGCGTGCATCCTTCGACGCTGGACCGCATGCGGCTCGTGCCCGGCGTCGGTGACAAACGGCTGCGCGATTTCGGAACGCTTTTCTTAACACTCATCGCCGATCACTGCCGTCTTCATAACTTACCCTTCGATGTTTCGCCACAAGGCCGCAAACCCTGACGACGTGCCAAACCATTGTGTTCCCCAACGAAGATAAGAAGGCGGTCAGTGGGAATCGCGCCGTTCACTTCATCCCCAAGAAGCAGCAATGGAAAACGATTGTTCCACGCGGATTGCTCAGCGCCCCACACCGAGCGCATCGGCGACACGGTTGATGTAGTTGAACCAGGCGGCGATCATCGTGATTTGCAAGATAGCCTGATCGTCGAAACCCACTCGGCGCAGGCCATCCAGGTCTGCGGGAGTCGAGGCTGCGGGATCTTTCGTGATGAGGACCACGAAATCGAGCATGAGCCGATCCTGCTCGGAGAGATTCGCTTGCCGATGGTCCCACCGCAACGCGGCGGCGAGTTCGTCGTCGAGGCTGACACGACGCAGGAACTCGGTATGACTCTCGGTTCAGTAGAAACAACCATTCCGCGCCGAGACGACGGAGGCAATCATCTCGTGCTGCCGTCGCGACAGCGGCAATTTTGGATCGAGCAGCACGCCGAAGGTAGACATGGCGTGCCGCATCGCCTCGGGGATGAGGCTATGGGCGGCGGTGATGCTGTCATTGGTGCCGTCCGGCCGTCGCAGGGTCGTGACCTCTTCGCGATACTCCGCCGGATAAAGACGATAGATCGCCTCATAGTAAGGCCGCAGCGAGTCGTCAGCCTGCTCCATGGGGATGGTCTTGATCCAGGTCATGAAGTATCCTCCCAGACGCGAACCGAATGGGGTAGGTCCGGCGAGCCGAGCCGGACGCGGAGAAGTACCGCTCGGCTCGCGGCACCTACGCCGGACTTTTTCCAAGTGCCGCTCGGCTCGCGGCACCTACGCGCTTGTAGGTCCGGCGAGCCGAGCCGGATTTCTCCAAGTCCGGCTCGGCTCGCCGGACCTACCCAAGCCGTACCGTCTCTTACGATAAACCGATGCTAAATAGATATTTTAAGAAAATGAGCAACACCTCGGCGACGATGACGATGGCGCCGACGACGCGGCGGATGGGCGGTTGGGTAGGATTGAGATAGCCCAGGGCGGCGGCGGCCAGGAACAGAAAGCCGATCAGCATTCCCCAGATGTACCAATAGTTGCTCTGCTTGACATCGAGAGTCAATTCGTCGAGATCGGCCTGCATGCGTTCCTTCTGCTTGACCCAGTTTTCATGCGCTTTCTTACGCAATTCCTCATCGGCAATGGTGCCCTCTTTTTTCTCCTGAAGTTTCTGTTTCAGTTCGCGGTCCATGCGATCATCCTTGAATTGACCAGCCTCAATCGCGGCCTTGGCTCGTGCTAACTTGGCCTGGTTGATGAGCGGGAAAAACAAAAACAAAATCACCAGAAAGGCACCGATGCCGAACATCCAGGTGGCGGCGTCGCCTAATCGGCCGGTCCATTGACGGAAAATCTCTCGACCTCCGCGCCGTATTTCGCCGGATTCCGGCGCGGCGGCGGGGACATTGATTTCCGCGGCGGTTTGCGGCGCGGCCGCGCCGGCCAGACGAATGCCGTCCTTGCGAACCACAAGGGCGGCGTTGCACTTGAAACAGGCGAATTCGCGGCCCACATCCGCGGCCGCCACATTGTAAGCGGTATTGCAACCAGGACACAGCTTGTTCACGAAAGAAGCCTTTCCTCAAAGCGAATAAAAGATCAATCAAAGATCCCATTACTCGTGATCGTCACGGCCTGGGTTTGGGTGACGCCGTTGCTTGCCTTCACGCGCAGGGTGTAGCGGCCGCGACGAGCGGCCTTGACCTTCCAGGTGACGGGGCTGTTACGACTCACGGCGTCGGCCGGCAGCGGCGGGACATTGCGCGTCGCTTCGCCGTCCACGCGCGTGAGGCCGCGCGGCAATTCCAGGCTGACTGTCTGACGCGGCAGCGGCTCGTTGACGTAGGCGGTCACGGTGAATTCCTCGCCCGGAAGGAACGAACCGCCCACGGTGAGACCGAGTTTGCCACCGCCCTCCCCGCTGGAGACGTGGCCCAAACCGTAGGCGAACCCCATCTCGCGATGTCCCTTGGGCGGTAACTCCTTGGCGTCCCAATAGAGAACGACGCCGGAGTCGCCTTGCCCGACATTGTCGCGCATCGGCAGGACCGGAAACAGCCAATCAACATGCGGCTCCTCGCCGGGCTTCCACTGAAGCTGATTGATCCAGCGACCGAGCGTGACCCGGTCGGGCGGATCGAGCCGGCCACCCAATCGCAGCGTCAAATGCGCGACGGTGCCGGGATTTTCAAGACTGGGGCGCTCCAGTGCCTGGATGAAATCGGGCACGCTGGACGACGTGGGAAAATCCCTGGAAGTATCGCACAGGCCGGACGCTCCCGGAATGGTGAAGGGAACGCCATCGTTGCCGCCGATAAACGTGTCCAGCACAAAGCGGAAGCCGACCCGGTGCGGCTTGTCATCCTGGTTTTCGATACGATAACGCACCAAACAAGTATCGAGATGGCGCTTGGTCTGACCGGGCGCGACCTGTTCGCCCGGCGCGATTTCGACCGTCTGCGTCACCTCAATGTGTTGCGGTTGGTAGGAGTAGACGGAACTTTGGCCGATGCGCTCGCGGCCCGTGCGGTCTTGACCGAGCGGCTTACGTCCCTCGCGCCAGGAGCCGCGCAGGATGGGCAACTCGCGGCTGAGATCGGGAACGCCGCCTTGATCGCCCTTCCGCGTGCTGACGCCGGTTCGGACGATAAATTTGCCGAACAGGAAAGACTCCCCATCAATCTGGGTCAGGGCGTTATTGGTATCGCCGCGATCCGAGAAAGTCAGTCGCTTGGGTTTGCCCTTGTCATCCTTCTCTTTCAGCATGGTTAAGCCAAAGCGCATGGGACCGGACTGCTCATCTCCGCCGTGCTGAAACTTCACATCCAGCAGCGGGTTCGGATCGATGGGCAGTTCGACCAAGGGAGTTTCCGGGTCTTCTTCCTCCGTTTCGCCGCTGACGAAGCGATCGTGAACCATGAAAATCAGCAGAACGAAACCGAGCAAACCGGCGGGCAGCAGACGCAGGGCGGGATGCCACTGGCGAAAATCGAGTGGAGTCGGGGCCGATGGACGAGCGGCCGGGATAGGTGCGGGAGCGGCCGAACGAACGGCGGCCGGACGAACGACGGCGGGAATAACTTCAATCGGAGAATCTTTAACGGGAGAAACCGGGATCGGAGCAACCACAACGGGAGAAGGCTTGATTGGAGCAACCTCAAGCGGGGGAGCCTCGATCGGCCGTGGCGCGGCCTTCTCACCGATGTGATAGCCGCACTCCAGACAGGACAGCGCTCCCCGGCGGAGCGGCGCTTGACAGGCGGGACAGGAACGCGCGGCCGAGCTTGGAGCCGGCACCGGCGCGGGCACCGTGGCCGCGCGGACAGGAACCGGCGCGGAAGGTGGGACCGGCGCGGTCGCCGTCACGGCGAAAACTCCCTGGCAGTGCGGGCAGCGGACTTGCCGACCCGCCATGCCGTCGGGGAGTTGCAAAGACCGCTTACAGTGCGGACACGAATAAATAGTGGGCATGATATGTGTTCTCCCGGTGAGTCTCAGTCGGCGCGACGCTGGCTGCGTTCACCGAACCGTAGGACGTTGCGACCAACTCGGATCAGGTCGCCCGAACGGAGGGGCGACGGTTGAGTGATGCGAGCCTCGTTGAGATAGGTACCGCTGCTGCCGCCCGCGTCGATCAAGACGTAACGGCCTCCTTGCAGTTGGATACACGCATGACGCGGATCAACGCCGGGATCGCCGAACAAACCGATGTCGCACGACTCGGCCCGGCCAATCGTCGTCTCGTTCTTGCTGAGAAGCAGTTCCCGACCGGCGCGGAATCCCACTTCGACACGTACCCAGGCTTCGCGGAACACCACTTGCGCCAGGCCAATTAGCAAACCGATGCAAATGCCCAGCACGACGAAACCGATGGCGCTGGGACTCCAGAGAAGTTCTTGCGGCCGAGCCGCGAACAGCATTTTCCACAGACCGCGCAGCGCCATCGATAAGATGCCGCCGAGCAAACCGCCAACCGCGCCGCCGAGCAGACCATTGAGGAGTTTTCGCCGTGCGCCGGTCCAATCCTCACGGCGGAGCAAACTGGACAGCGCTTCAAAGACGCCAATCGACAGGCCAATGAGCAGTCCCGTAAACGTCCAACCGAGGACGAGGAACACGGAAAAATCCGTCCAGCCGAAGAAGGCTTGCCCGAGCAATCCACCGAACCATCCGCCGAGGCAGCCGACCAGCACCGCCGTCCCGGCCCGCAGGGCCACTTGGCCGGCCTGGCGCATCGTTAGAACCCACAGGGCATCGACCAATCCCAGCGCCAGCGCGACCGTCAGCCCCAGGAACACGCCCTTGACGCTGGCCTGGATAACCAGCGGCGTCTCGGGAGCCAACCAACGTCCCAGTAGCCAGCCCAGTAGAGCGGCCCAACCGCCGAACAGGGCACAGTAGTAAATGAACCAGCGAAATGACATCGTATTGTCATCCTAAGTTCGCCGCGCGGCGATCGTTCGCGCCGCGACTCAGCGAGGAGGTAAAGAAACAACGGACGCTTTGGTCAGCCCGCACCGCCAGCAAGGGACATTCCCTTGCTGGCGGTGCGGGCTGGCAATTCATTGTGTTCGTGCCTCTAAGCGCTCGCCGACGGACAGCGTCACGGGCACCACAAAACTCTGCACATCGTTTACGGTGACGCGGACGCGCGCGTGCAGTGTCTCACCGGGGCGATCGGGGACGGCCGACACCGTTAGCACGATGGTGGCGCGGGTGTCGTCGAGTTGGGTTGCGCCGATGCCGAGCCAGGGTTGATCGCTGGTGGCGTGCGCGCGAACCGGTTTTGTCCCAGCCGTCTTCGGTTTCGCCGATAGAACATGTTTCAGTCGTTCGCCCACCTGACCGCGCAAATGAATCCCCCGGTCAGTCGTCTTGAGCCGCATCGGTTCGGCAGACACGGCGGCAACGACCGGGGACGCGGTGACGAGAACCGCCAACGGAGCGGCACTCTCGGCGAACTTGAGGAACTGATACACCGCATCGACACCGACAGCACGCGGACCTTGCACGGGATAGGGCCAACCGTTCTGCTCGTACCACATCGCCACCGTTCCATTCTCGAACAGCGGAGCGGACTCGATCGGTACCGTCCGTGCTTTTTCCACGAGTTGTTGCGGGCTGACTGCGCCGGCCAAAACGCCCTCAGGAAAAGGACGGGGTATCCGCATCGTTTGTGACATAGCAAGGGCTGCCGGTGCCGGCTCGTTGCCAGGCAATTCGTCATCCAGGCCCAGCGCCTTGAAGAACTGCCGCACGGCGTCCAATCCCAGCGCCGATGGTCCCGGCACCGGGTAAGGCCAGCCGTTGCCTTGATACCAGTCGGCAACGGCTCCGCTGTCAAACGATTTCACGGCCGCGCGCGGATCCAGGCGGACTTTTTCCACCAGTTGACGAGGGCTGTCCGCGCCGGCCAGCACGCCATCCGGGAATGGTTGCGGCGGCACCACCGCTCGCACCGTAACGGTGGCACTGCCGCCGTTGGACTCGATGGCGAGTTGAGCCTCCAAGGGCCGGCGGCCGGCATGCAGATGTTGACCGCGAACCCAGATGGCGAGGGTCTGCTCGCGGCTGAACTGGAACACCTTCTGAGCCGAGCCAACGGCGTCGCCCGGCGTGAGCCACACGCAATCGCTCGTCACCGAACCATACAGCAGTCGCGCGCCTTCGTTGTTCAGAGTGATTTCGACGCGGCGATCTTCGCCGAAGCGCAGCGTTCCCAGGTCCAGCATCCGTGGAGTCGCGCGCAGTCGCGGTATCAGCGGGGTTTGGCTGGGGAGCCGGCCCAACAGTTCATCGAGGCCGCGATCCAGATCCGGCGCGGCGGCGGCCGCGCGAGCCGCTTGCGCCAGGTCGATGCGGCCAAGCGTGATGAGGAAGCGTTCGAGGTCACCCTCTCGCAGCAGGCGCACCGCCGTCGTCCAATCGTCTTGACAGCACCGGAGCATCTGCTCGAAATTCAAACACGGCTGGCCGGAAGGAAACGGGAGCGGATGCGGGAAAGGACGCAGCGAGGTATGCAACGGCTCTCTTAACGGTCGATGACCGGCCAGGATGCTGCCATCGTGAAAGCAATAGATGGCTTCATCCGGATTGGCACGTCCACAATGACTGCACGCTTGGGCCATAATTTCCAGGCGATCCGAACAACCTCGTCATCCCATCGACAAGCAACGTGTCCCTCGCCGATCCACCACGGCGAGCGCGACGCGAATCGGGATGAGGAGCTACATTATTAGATTCGACCGATGAAAACCTGTCCATGAAAAACCGCGCTATTGCGATCGTTCATTCTACGGCCTGCGTGTCCTGTATCCAAACGCGGACGAACCGATTCGTTGCTCTCTCGCAGCGCGGACGGTTATAATCCGACCGCGCTCATCGCCCCGGAAGGAGTTCGTCTATTATGCCGGACTGGTCCTATCGAACGGTGTTTCGACCACTTCTGTTTCGTCTGCCAGCGGAGACAGCACGCGATCTGTGCCTGGGAATCATGGGCACGCTGGCGCGTTTACCGTTGGGTTCAGTGTTCATCGATTTTCTCGGTCATATGAAGCCGCCGGCTCAACTTACTCGCTCATTCCTCGGCATCTCCTTCGCGGCTCCTCTGGGGCTTGGCGGCGAAATCGATCCCAAGGGTGTCGCTCTGGCTGCTCTGTCTCGCTTCGGCTTCGGCTTCGTCGAAGTGGGACCAATCACCCTGGAGCCGTGGACAGGCAACCCCATCGAGCGACATCCTCAACAGCAGGCGATTGGCTGTTCCGATCCGCCCGCCAATCCGGGACTGGCGGCGTTGGTTCGACGGCTGAGCCGAACAGGTTCGTTGTCGGTTCCGATCATGGCCCGGCTGACCTGCACGCCCGGCGTTCCCGTCGAGAAGGCGAGCGACGAGTGCCGGCGCATGGTGGAAAGTCTCGCGGCGCACGTCCCCATCTTCGCGCTGATGACGGCGCAGCGCGCGACCGAGTGCGGATGGAGTGCCGAGCAGTGGCGCGAACATCTGCATGCGGTATTATCGGCGGCTCGCAACATCTCACCGCCGCGCCCTGTATTGGTGTGCGTACCACCGGACCTCGATCCTGGAGAGAGCGATTATCTGTTGGCACCGGCGCTGGAACTGGGCGCAGCGGGCGTGATGGTAGCCGGCGGCATCCGTGCCGAGACGCGCCGAATGATCGGACTGCCGGCCCACGAGCCGGCGCTCCGGCTGCTGCGTCATGTTCGCCGGCGCTGGGGCGACGATCTGTTCGTCATCGCCTCCGGCGGTGTGCATGAACCCGCGCAAGCGCTCGACCTTTTCGCGGCCGGAGCGAACCTCGTGCAGATTGATAGCGGTCTGGTCTACGGCGGACCGGGGCTGCCCAAGCGCATCAATGACGCCCTGTTGTCCACGGTTCCGGCCGAGGAGCCAAGCAGCGCTCCAGCGGCGGAGATGAGTTGGTTCTGGTCGCTGCTCCTGGGAATCAGCATGTTCGCCGGAGGTCTGCTGGCGCTGGCCATCGCCTCGACGCGCGTCGTTCTGCCCTACGATGAAATTTTCGCCGGCCTATCACGCGAGCAACTCGCCGCCGCCAATGATCGGCTGCTGTCCTTCATGGCCCACGATCGCGTATCGCTGGCCGGAACGATGATCGCGGTCGGCGTGCTGTACATACTTCTGGCGCTGTTCGGCGTCCGTCATGGTTTGCACTGGGCGCACTTGACGATCCTCACCTCGGCGTTCGCCGGCTTCGGCAGTTTCTTCCTGTTCCTTGGTTTTGGCTACTTCGATCCCTTCCACGCCTTCGTGACGGCGACCTTGTTTCCGGTTCTGCTTCTGGCACTGCATGCGCGGCTGCCACCGCAGGCTCGACAACCACTACCCAGTCTGCATGAGGACTGGCGCTGGCACTGCGGACTGTGGGGCCAGTTGCTCCTGATCGTACAAGGGGCCGTCCTCGTGGCGGCCGGTCTGACGATTTCGTTCATCGGCATCACGTCGGTATTCGTGCCGGAGGATTTGGAATTCATGCGAACGACGGCGGACACACTGGCATCGCTGAGTCCGCGTCTGGTGCCGTTGATCGCTCACGATCGCGCTTCGTTCGGCGGCATGCTCACCTCTGTTGGGTTGGCGGTATTGCTGCCGGCTTTGTGGGGCTGGCGTGAGGGAACCGCGTGGCTGTGGTGGGCGCTGCTGATCGCGGGCACGACCGGCTACGTGGCGGCCATCACCGTTCATCTCGTCGTGGGCTATACCAACCATTGGCACCTCGCCCCGGCCACCGCCGGCGCCGCCGCGTTGCTGCTTGGGCTGGCTCTGTCCCGCCCTTACCTGTGCCGGCCAAGAGCGACGGCATAGCGACTCATCGTGGGATTTGCTATGCTTTCCGGTGTTCGCCTCGAATCTCTGGAGGATTGCCATGTCTCCCACCACAACCTCGCTGCCCTTGCCTACAGTGTCCGCGGATGTGCGGACGTTCGCGGAAGAACAGGGCGTCACTCCGTATCTGCCCGCCGTGCTGGCGTTGGCTCGACGTATCTTTCCGACGTGGCCCATCAAGGTGTTCCTTGAAGACGATCCGGAGATTGCCAATGATTGGCACATTATCCTGGAGGTCCAGGTGCCGGAAGATGCGGATGCCGATACGTTGTTTGCTTTGGGGCAACAGTGGACCGAAGGAATTTTTCAAAATTGCCCGGCCACCCATGTTTGCGTGTTCAGACTCGGCATGGCGTAACTATTCATGGATCCGCGCGATTTCCTAACACTGGCTCAACAATTGGCCCTTGAGACGACCGAGGCGGCTTGGCGCTCGGCCCTCAGCCGAGCCTACTATGCCGCATTCCATGTCGCCCGACAGCTGCTGGAGAACCTGGGATTCGCGGTGCCTCGCGCGGATCGCGCGCACGGGCATGTTTGGCTGCGTCTGTCTAATTGCAGCGATCCTCCGATACAGAAGGTCGGCGCGGACCTCAACTATTTGCGGCGCGATCGCAACTGGGCTGATTACGACCTTGCGCGTCCAATGCGTCAAGCGATCATGCAGCGGCAATTACTCTCCGCCAGCCATATCATCCAAATCCTGGCAACGGCATCCGTTGAACCCACTCGCACGGCCATTACCGACGCCATGAAAATCTACGAGCGTGACGTGCTGCACGATGTCACCTGGCATCCTTGACGATGCCGCGAGCGCCCCGGAGCAAGGAAACCATCATGTCCGTCCAGCCGTTGAGGTGCCGCGACTGCGACCGCGAATGCGTCTTCGAGCGCATGACCCCGTTCCCCGGCAAGGGGGATGAAACGACCTACGGCGTCAGCTGGCGCTGCCCGCAGTGTTCGCGGGAATCCCTCGATGTCTGTCCGCTTGGCCCGCTCGTTCCCACGGATGAAATGTGTCTCAATTGCGGCGAGACGTACCCGCCCGCCACGGAGAAACCATCCTGCGCCGCCTGCGGTTTGCCGCGTCATACGGTTCTCTTCGCGCTCGGCATCTCTTCCATCTCTGCCGATCCGATCAAGGCTGCGAGCGACGCCTTCAGCAAGGGACTGATGCGTCACGGCTTGGCCATCCTGAACCTGGCGCTGCGGCGAAACCGCGGTCTCGTGGAGGCGTGGTCGATCAAATGTTCCCTGCTCGATTCGTTGGGATTCATCAAGGCCAAAGCCACGATGCTGGAAGGCGCTCTCGCGGCCGGGGGGCCGCCCGCTTTGTGGGTCAGCTATGCCTACGCGCTCCAGCAACTCGAACGCCATGCGGACGCGGTCGCCGCCTATCGTCGTTATCTGGAGCAAGCGCCCACGGGAGCATGGGCCGGCGTCGCTTGCTGCAATCAAGCTAACTCCGTGGCCCGACTCGGCGACTCAGCCACAGCCGAGCAGCTTTATCAGCAGGCCATCGCCCTCGAACCCAATCGATTCTCGCACGTCAGCAATTACCTTCGTTTCCTCATTGATATGCACAAGTGGCCGGAAGCGCTGGCGGTGATCGATACGACTTTCGACAAAGCGACGGCGGAAGCCGACCTCATCGGTTTGCTGGAACATCGCGCGCTGATTCTCACGGAGCAAAACAACGGCGTGGAAGCCCTGGAGAGCATCGACGCCGCCGTGGCGCGCGGTGCGGATTCGTTGCGCACGCACTACCTTCGTGGCCGCGCCCTCGCGCTGGTCGGCCGGTGGGGGGAAGCACGCGAGGAGATTCTCCGCGTTCTGACATTGGACCCCAGCAATGCCGCCGGCAAGAGTGCGTTGGAGATGATCGACTCCGTATTATTGTGGGGCCAGTTCTCTCTGTAGCCCGATCCTGGTTGACCTCGTCTCCGCGCGCCTTCAAGATAGGAGAGTGACCGCGTTAAGGTAGGTCCGGCTTGCCGAGCCGGACCTGTGCTGCCCCGGATCGTAGGAGTCCGCCGCGGATACAAGTAGGTCCGGCTCGGCAAGCCGGACCTACTATTTTGCGTGGTCGTTTGAATAGAGGGAATTGGCCAACCCGAAAAAGGGAGTTGTCGCATGAGACTATCATCTCGAACCACTTGCCTGCTGATCGCCTTATGGGTCTGCACGCCGCTCTCGCGGGGTGAAACGCAGGTAACGCCCGCCAAAACGCCCGCGCGTTACACCACGCGCGACGAACACGATCCCAACGGCATTGGCAAGTTTTACATGAAACGCGAGATTGCCAGGGTCATGGGGCATCAGGGAGCCGGCTGGCTCGAACGGCCCGAACGCGAAAAGGAAGAGCAGCCGAGGAAACTGCTGCGAATCCTCGATCTCAAGCCCGGCCAGGTCGTCGCCGACATCGGCGCCGGCAGCGGCTATCATACGTTTCGTATGGCCGAGAAGCTCGGTCCACGCGGCAAGGTACTGGCCGTGGACATTCAGAAGGAGATGCTCGACATCATCCGCAAGCGTATGAAGAAGGACGAAGTTAGCAACATCGAGTTGATTCTCGGCACCGAGACGGATCCGAAACTGCCGGCCAACGGCGTCGATGTGATTTTGCTCGTCGATGTCTATCACGAGTTCGCGTTTCCGTTCGAGATGACCGAAGCGATGGTCAAGGCGCTCAAACCGGGTGGCCGGCTGGTATTCGTCGAGTTTCGCAAGGAAGACCGCGATCCAGTCGTGCCGATTCTGGAAGTGCATAAAATGCGGAAAGAGCAGGTGGTCCGCGAGATGAAACCGCATGCGCTCAAGCATGTGAAGACCATCAGCTCGCTGCCGTGGCAGCACGTCATCTTTTTCGAGAAGAAGACGATGGACAAGGAAGAAAAGCCGGCGAAATGAAGAAATTCTTCATCGCCCGTAGGCCCATGCTCCCGGATAATCGCGGACCACGCGCCGCACGGTGGCGTCGTCCGGCTGGTGCGGATTGGCGGGTGGTTGTGGTATTGGCAAGCGATAGTCGGTCGCGAACGACACGCCCTCCAGTTCGGCCACCTTGCGATTGCAGGCGTGAATGAGAAGCCATTCGAGATTCACCGTGTCCTGGACGTTGTATGCCAGCAGCGTCTCCAGTGCCTGCGCATTCTTGCGACGCCGGTAGTCGTTCCACAACAGCACCGCGACGAAACCGTCCACGTCCTCCAGTCCGGGGCGTGTCAGGCCCACTTGCCGCTCGCAGCTTTTCAAGCCTCCTTTCAATCCCAGGCTGCTGAGCAGATACCGCAAGTCAATGTGCGGCTGCTCCAGGCGCACGCCCAGATCGCGAGCAATGAAGGGTAGATCGAACGATTTGCCGTTGTACGTCACGAGCAGCCGATAATCGCGGATGTCCTTGCCGAATTGATCCAGGTTATCGCCGTGAACGTAGGTGCGGATGGCCCGGCCATCGTACAAGGCGATGGTGGTGATGTGCCCCTGTCCCGGTAAGCCAGTCGTTTCAATGTCGAGATAGGCACACGAAGCGCGGAAGTCGTGGAACAGCCGCCAGACCTGGCCGGCGGGCAGACAACGGCCGAACCAGGCGGAGTTAGCTTTCTCGAAGTGCGCGAGCGATTCGCGGAGGAGGGCATCGGGCAGGCGTCGGATCGTTGACGAACGGCCCGTGGGCCGAGGCGCAAGGGCCGTCTCCCAACTGGTGATGCCGGCACGCCACAGGCTGCGTTCGGTGGTCTCACTGATTCTCGGTAGATGACAAAACGTGTGTCGCAACATTTCGCTCTTACCTTTCCACCACGCTGAAACTGGCTACCCGCCATTTGTCGCCTTCCTTGACGACGCGCACCGTATACGTACTGTCCTGGCGCGGCACGCCGCGATATTGCAACTTGCCTCGGCCGACAAACTCATCCTGTCCAGGAACCGCCTCGAAGTTCGTGAGCGATCCGCAAGTGTATCCCTTCCCTTCACCGCGGAAACGCCGACTGGAGAATTCGTCAATCGCTTTCGTTCCCCCCTTCTTCTCCTGAAAGTCCTTTGTGCCGGCTGCGTTGGCGTTGGCCGCGTTGCGGCTGTTGAGCGCTTCGAGAAAGACCTGCGCGCCGAGCCGGGCGGCCTTCCAACGATCGTTCGCGGCATCCTCGCCAGTGGCCTTTGCGGGACTTTTCCGAACAGCTTCCAACTCTTTGCGGGTCTGGGCTAATTCCGCCTGACATTCTTGCAATCGTTTCGTGGCTTCCGCCTCGCCCCGGCGAGCCTTCTCCAGTTCGCCCATAGGAGTACCGCAGCCCAGAGCCGCCAACACGACGATGCTGGCGGCGAGAAAGATCGGACGTTGCCGGACGGGGTGGATGGCAAGGGTGCGCATGGTGCAGTCTCGCAGCAAGAGAAACGCGCGGGCACGAAAGAAGAGAGCCGCTTGCAGCTTAGCGTTGCCGACGCCAAGCTGCAAGCGGCTCTCTTCGCGCATTGTCGTCTTGTCTATTGAGCGGTCACGACATTGACGCGCCGGCCCTGTCGATCGAACTGAACCACGCCATCGGACAGCGCGAAGAGTGTGTCGTCCTTGGCACGCTTGACATTGCGGCCGGGGTGGTAGCGCGTGCCGCGCTGGCGAATGAGAATGCTGCCCGCCGTCACCGAACCGCCGGCGTAGACCTTGATGCCCAGTCGTTGGCTGTTTGAATCGCGCCCGTTACGAACCGAGCCTTGACCTTTTTTGTGAGCCATGATGTCTCCATTAATCCGTAGGCAGTTATCTGTTGTTTCTTGCCTGCCTACTGTTTACTTCTTTTTGCCTTCTGCCGGGGCCGTTGGCAGACCCGGAATGCTCAGCGAAGAACCGCGATAGATCCACTGCGCCGGCGGCACAAAATGAATCTCCTCGGACTTTTGCAGAAAGCGATCGCCCAGGCGTTTGAAGTTCAGTTGCAGCGTCTTACGCCGCACGATGGACTTTTCGCCCGGCTTCGTCGGGTCGTCGGTCACCGCCCAGCCGTTGGACAGCCCCGATACGAAGATACTGTAGTAATTCGAGTCCGGATCGACATCATCCCAGATGGCCACGCCGGTGATGGTTCGCGGTTCGGCGTTCTTACGCGACGGCGGGATCGGCTCGGCCGCGATGGTCACCGAGTTTTTGATCTTGAGATAATCCGTCGGATCCTCCACCTGACGGATGGCGTCTTGCACCTTGGGCAGAATCTGATCGTGATGCACCGTATTGCGATCGTGTGTCACCAACTCGAAGTCGGGAATGAGCGTGTGCGCTTGCGGTGTGTTGTTGATCACCTGATACCACAGATACCAACACACCTTCTGACCGCGCCCCGGCACATTGACCTTGATGAGACGTGGATCTTTGAACTTGAAATCGAGAACCCAGACCTTGCTGGTCGGCGACCGGATGTCGTCGGCGTCCTGCACGTTGGCTTCGGGCTTGACGGTGCGCTCGTTGGGATTGACCGCCAGCGCCAACGGCACCAAGGACAAGACCAACAGCGCCGCGAGCAACCTCGGACCCCAACGTCTCTCGTGTTCGCCGAGCATTGATCTTCTCCTTGCTCCGCCAGATCGGCCACCGGATGAGAAATGCGCATACATTCCGCGCTGGCAATCCCGCGTGGATGATGTGTTATAGCAGGGATCGAAATGAGCGGTCAAGACGAACCCGCAGTGCCCCGCAAGCGGCCTTGTCGTCCGGCATCCGGATCGCTATATCTCGCCGCCTCTATGGGGATGAATCGGCCGGCTGGCCGGCCACGGTATAGGGAGGCGAAAGGAATGTCTGCTCGCAAGAAAGATCGCCCCACGCGGCGAGGGTGGCGTAGCGTCGCGGTTCTCACCGGATGCGTCGCGGTCGTCGCGGGGGCTGGTTACTGGGTCCGCAGCGCCCTACTGCCGCGGGCCGACGCCCAGACCAATGTTCCGGCCGTTCGTGCGCCGGCGACAGCGGCACCCGCTCCGGCGACCCAGGAACCGCTCTCCGATTACTCCCGTCGCGTCGTCGCTTATGTTTACGACGCCGAACCAATCACGCGCGAGCAGCTGGGTGAGTACCTCATCGATCGCTATGGCGACAAACTCGATCTCCTTATTAACAAACGCATCATCGATGAAACCTGCCGGCAATACAACATCGACGTGACGGCTAGCGAGGTCGAGAGCGCCCTGACCGAGGAATTGCAGGGATTGGCCATCGATCAAAAGACGTTCGTCAACACGCTCCTCGCACGCTATCACAAGAACCTCTATGAGTGGAAAGAGGATGTCGTTCGCTCCCGCTTGCAGATGGCGAAGCTGTGCCGCAGTCGCGCGCAAATCAGCGAAGACGAGATCCGCAAGGCGTTCGAGTCCCTCTATGGCGAGAAGGTCGAATGTCAGATTATCCTTTGGCCCAAGGGTGAACGAGGCGAGGCCGATGCGCTGGCCGATTACGCTCGTCTCCGCGATAATCCCGACGCCTTCGATCAGAAGGCCAAGGCCCAGATCGTCAAGCGCGAGTTGGCCGCCACTGCCGGCAAAGTTCGGCCGTTCGGCCGCTATGTCATGGGCGACGACAACTTCGACCGCATTGTCTTCCGTCTGAAACACAACGAAATCAGCGAAATCATCAAGACCAACGATGGCCCGGTGTTGGTCAAGTGCCTGCGCCACTACCCCGCCGATACATCGATCACCCTCGATTCCGTCCGCGAGAAACTCGTCAAGCAACTCCTCGATAAGAAGGTCGCCACGGAGATGCAGAAGGCGTTTCAGACCTTGAAAGCGCAGGCGCATCCCGAAATCAAATTGAAGAAAAAGAACAAGGCCGACGAACCCGATGGGTTGCAGGCCAACGAGAGCGGGCCGCGCTCGCGTCAAGTTGTCGCCGTCTACAATGGCCAAACGCCGATCACGCGCGAAGACTTTGGCGAGTTCCTCATCGCCCGCTACGGTGCGGAGAAAATCGATTTTCTCATCAACCGGCGCCTCATCGACAAGGAATGCCAGGCCCATAACATCGGCGTGACGCCGGAAGAGATTGAGGCGGGACTCAGCGACGATCTGAAAAAACTGAGTGTGGACCTCAAGCAGTTCGAGAAAGATTTCCTCGGTCCCTACAACAAAAACCTCTACGAATGGCGCGAGGACGTGATTCGGCCGCGCCTGCTGATGAGCAAACTGTGCCGCGATCGCGTCAAGGTCACGGAGGCGGAATTGAAACTGGCTTTCGACGCCCGCTTCGGCGAGAAAGTCCAGGGCCACATGATCCTTTGGCCGGCCGATCAGGTGAAGTTCGCCCTCATGGAGTACACGCAGATTCGCGACAATCCGAAGGCGTTCGAGGAGAAGGCCAAGAGTCAGACCAGCAGCACGTTGGCCGCCAAGGGCGGCGCCATCGGACCGTTTGGCCGGCACACGCTGGGCAATGAGGATGTCGAACGCGAGGCGTTCAAACTCCAGCCGGGCGACATCACGACGCTCATCGGCACGCCGGAAGGCAACGTCGTCTTCAAACTCGATAAGCGTATTCCGGCCAATACTTCCGTCACGTTGGAGTCCAAACGGGCCGAGTTGACACAAGAAGTCTTCGAGAGAAAAGTGCAGATGGAGATGCAGACGGCTTTCCGCGATCTGCGCGCCGCCGCCAAACCGAAGGTGATGCTCAAGGATTCCAGCAAACCCGCCGATCTGACTACCTCGACGAAAAAATTGCTGTCGTCGTCGGTCGATGAGATGAAGATGAATACGCCGAACACGAAGCACTGAACACGGCCAGACCGTCTTTTGCCAGCCCGCAGCGCCAGCAAGGGATTGCCCCTTGCTGGCGCCGCGGGCTGGCTGGTTTTCCCTCGTACTCCTGCCTTGCCCTTGCCTCTCTTGCCTCCGATGATGAATCCAGGGATCTATTTCGCCTGTGTCAATCGGATGTGAGCATGCGCTTCGCGCTTTTGGGAGACCATCCCGACGGGGTGGCAATGGCTTGCGCCTTGATGGAGTCGGGGCGTCATCGCGTCCTCGCTTATACGGCGGCGCTGAGCGAAGACGTGTTGCGCCGTTGGGGCGATGGAGCGCGCCGAGTCAGCGATATGGAAGAGGTGTTGGCTGATCCCGCCATCGAAGCGGTGATCGTCGCCGGCTCTGTCGCCGTGCGTCCGGCTCAGCTGCGTCGCGCCCTGCAATCGGAACGCCATGTTCTGTGCGTGCATCCGGCCGACGACACACCGGAGATCGCCTATGAAGCGGCGATGATCCGTAATGACACCGGCTACGTGCTGCTGCCGCTCTTGCCGGAAGCGACGCACCCCGCTTTTCACCGCCTGGCCGAATTCGTGTCGTGGCGAGCGGGGTTGCGTAAGCGCCCCGAGACCGCACTCGGGGCGCTTACGCAACCCTGCTCGCCACTCGGCGTTTTCCGTCTGCTCGAAATGGAGCGCGGCGTGGCGGACGAAGTGCTTGAGGGCATCTGGATCGCCGGTCAGAAACCTTCGTTTCCCGGCTGGGACATCCTGCGCACGGTGGGCGGCGAGATTCAGGAAGTGTCGGCCTTCGCCGAGCGCGAGGAATTGCGCGAGGGCGAGCCGGTGTTGGTTTCCGGCCGGTTCGAGCAAGGCGGGCTATTTCAAGTCACCCTACTGCCGAAGCAAAAGAAACCGAGTTGGCGTCTGACGGTGATCGGTGTCGATGGACGCGCCGACTTGATGTTTCCGTTAGGCTGGGATGGGCCGGCATGTTTGGACTGGCGCGACGTGAATGGCGAAACGCATGAAGAATACTGGGAGCGCTGGGATCCGTGGCCGGTGCTGATTGAGACGTTCGAGCGCTTGATCGAGGCGACCTCCGCGCCGGCGGATCGGCCGCGCCTCAGCTGGCAGGACGCTCTCCGCGCCCTGGAGTTGGATGACGCCGCCCGGCGCAGCGTCGAACGACGGCGTTCGAGTGTGCTGGAATATCCGGAAGCGACGGAGGAAGTCGGCTTCAAGGGCACGATGACGCTGGTCGGCTGCGCCATGCTGTGGACCGTTTTGCTGTTGCTGATCCTGTCGGTTTGGTGGCCGCGAATCGGCTGGATGATCGTGCCATTGATCGTGGTGTTCCTCGGCTTGCAGTTTTTGCGCTATTTTCTCCCCAAAGCGAAAGAATAAGGATGAGCGAACAACACCCGCCAGCCCGCAGCGCAAGCAAGGGACATTGCTCCCTTGCTTGCGCTGCGGGCTGGCGGGTGTTGTCCGCTCGTCTCTAACGATTGCCGCTGTCGGTGCGATCCTTGACGGCCGCGAGCGCCTGCTTGGCGAGACCGGAAGAGAAGACGTTGTTATCGGCAGCCAGTTTTTCGAGCGGGGCGATGCTGTCGCGGCCGCCGACATCTTTCAACACTTTGATAGCCTCGCAGCGGGTGAATACGTTGGTATCGTCCAGCAACGGGAGAATGGCTTTCTCAGCAACCGCCGCGTCCATCGCCTTCAATACCTGAATCGCCTTGCCACGGTCGTGAACATCGGTCAAACGCTTGGCGATTGCCGCGACCGCCTCGTCACCCTTCAACTCCGCCAGGGCGTCGATCACTGCGGCGTGCAGACCGGGATCAAACCCTGCCAGCCTCGCGACGAGGGCCGGGATTGCCTCCTTGCCGCCCCAACGGCCCAGTCCCTTGGCCGACGCGAGCCGAACCTCGGCCGACTGGTCGTTGAGCAACCCTTCCAACCGCGATACAACATCGGCGTGCCGATCCTTGATTGGCGGCGTAGTCGCGATGCGACGGGCAGCTCGCGCGCGGCGGGCGGCGTCGGCTGATTTGAGATCATCCAGTGCTTGCGGCCATTCGTCCGTCGTCAAGGGCAGCCGATCGCGGATGGCTTGGAGGACGCCGGCGACGTGAACTTTTTCTCCTCCCTGTATCGCTTCCAAAGCGGGAATACTGGCCGCCGTGCCGATTTCCTTGATGACGCCGAGGATCCAGAAGCGGGTCGCGCCGGCGTATTTTTCCGTCAGGTACGGCAGCACGGCCTTCTCCGCGGCTGGCCCCATCGCCTTGAGTATCTCGCCGGCGGGGATTGGATCTTTCGGAAAACGCGCGGCGACGGCATCGATCACACGAGGATCTTTCAGATCCTTCATCACCCTCAGCACCGTTTGCCGTACCATAGGGGTTTCGTCCTCCAGCAGCGGCGCCAGTTTCGGAGCGGCTTCCTTGGGGTCGCAGACCGCCAACGCCATCGCTCCTGCCATGCGCGTCCCGGCGTCCTTGGCAGTCAACAATTCCTGCAAACCGCGCCGGACTTCGTCGCGGCGCTGTTGCGGCGGCGCTTGCCGCAGCGTACTCGCCGCTCGTTGCCGCACGGCCTCGTCCGGCGACTTCAGATCGGCCTGCAATTTCGTTAACTCCTCGCTTCTTGCTGGTCCAGAAGGGGATGGCGCTACGGCCGGCGGTCTGAATTGTCCAGCGGGCGGAACTGGCCCGACAACGGGCGGTGGGATCGTGCCAGGGGCACCCACACTCAGCGTCCGAGGCTCACCATAAACCGTCTGCCCGGCGTCGGTCTGATACGACACCTGAGCGAGTATCTTCAATTCGCCCTTGGCAGGCGGAGTCAGCGCCAACGTGGCCGCCGCTTGGGTACCCTGAATCGTCAACGCACTTGACTTCGCGCCGGCGAGTTTCTCCCAACCCTTGGGGTCTTGTCGAGGCATCTGCAATTCGTTCGCTGGACCGTAGAGGAGCGTGGCCGAGCGCAGTTTGCCCAGCGGATCGGCGGCGCTGGCGAAGACGCGAACCTGCGTGCGCCCCTGGATGGTCAAACTCTGAATCATCGTTGGCGGATCGATGCGGCCTTGCAGCAGCCGATTCAATTTCGGGACCGGCACCGCGAAGCCGATGCGTGAGTTGCTGACCTTGGCGACGGCCACACCAATGAGAATGCCCTTTTCGTCCACGACTGGACCGCCGCTGTTGCCGGGGTTCAGGTCGAGGTCGAGTTGCACCTCTTTCAACTCGCCGCGCTCCCCTTGCCGTAGGGACGATACCGCTCCCTTCGTCACGGTGACGGCCGGGTTTTTATTCGTGGGATCGAGCTTGGCGCCGAAGGGGAAGCCGAAGGCCACCACCGACATCGTTTCGACCAATTCCGGAGTTCGCGTGCAATCAATCGGCCGCGGCGCATCCTGGAGACCCGTCACCTTGAGGATCGCCAGATCCGCGTCCGCATCGTCGCCGACGATCACGGCCGGCAAAGATTGTTCCCGCTTGGTGCCGCTACGGAAAACAACCGTAAGTTCGGCACGTTGGCCGGCCGGTAAACCCAGAGCGATTCCTCCTCGTCGCGGCGTGCGCGGCCTACGTGGGCCGATGGGCATGCCTGGCAAACGCGGCCCGATCGGTGGCCGTGGGAAGATCCACATGGGCGGCGGAGCGCCGACGTTCTCCTTCGGCGGTGTGACAACATGATGGTTAGTGACGACATAGGCCGTATCGCCCTGCGCCCGGACGACGAAGCCGCTGCCGCTGGCACCCATCGTGGCCGTTCGCGCCAGAATGTAAACGGTGGCCGTCTTCAACTCTTTGAGAGGAAGTGCGGCTCCCTGCGCCCCGCCGCCTCCCTGCTGCACGGGCTGGATCGGTTCCTTGGGCGGCGGTAACGGAAGCTGTGGCCGCTCTCCTTGTAAGGGCGGAGGGGCAAGCGGCGCGGGAGCCGGGTCGAGATGCGCGACGGGAACCTGACCGTTAGGGACCGGGACTCCAGGCGCTTCGGGGGCGATACCGGCGACCGGCGCGGGCGTTGATGCCTCCGATCGGAAATACAGATACGCCGCGATCCCTCCGCCGAGCATAAGCAGACAGAGCAGGCCCAGCCCAACGCCCAAGGAAATTAACAGGCCGAGCGGAAAACTGTCCTTCTTGCGAACAGACGCCTTCTCTTCCGCGTCGCGATGTCGCTGCGGATTTCTGCCGATGGCCGCTGTCGGACGTTCGGTGTTCGGGTTCAAGCGGATGCCGTCGGCGTCGTCTTCTCGCGAGAACGAGATACGTGCGCCGCACTCCGGGCAACGGACTTTGCTATTTCGCGGGACGCGGCTCAAATCCAATCGGGTGCGACACTCAGGACAAGTACGAAGTTGTGACGCCACGGCCTACTGACAGCTGCGCTCGAAACTAAACTTTTCGTCCTCCCAAGGACAGCCCGGCGGCGGCGAAGAACGATTGAATCAGTCGCGGTTTCTGCCTCAAGCGGCCCACAGCGAGGTCAAATTC
>Ga0134126_10000379_pt1 | contig 57662 bp, 49 predicted proteins | sample KB31752_FD_96881 | JGI IMG/M metagenome (GOLD analysis project Ga0134126, IMG submission 96881) | Terrestrial soil microbial communities with excess Nitrogen fertilizer from Kellogg Biological Station, Michigan, USA - KB3-175-2 | ecosystem: Environmental > Terrestrial > Soil > Unclassified ...
GTTCACGAACGTGACGCCACTCAACGCCAGATGAACCGAGCAACCCCCACTCGTGCCAATAGTGCCCGACGAGACACCCGAACCCACGACAAGGCTGCCGGAGCCGCTGACTGTTGGCGTGCCAGTCGCTGCAAACGACCCCGACACATCCAACTCGCCTGACACGCTCAACGTCCCACCACTCAGATTCAGCGCGCCGACGCTTGAGGTTTCTGTGGACCCGGTGCCGGTCAGTTCGAGGGAGCCGCCGGAGATCGTGAGGCCGCCTTCGTCCTCGATGTAGGCGGCCTGGTTGGTGCCTGCGCTGACCTGTACGGTCGCGGTGGCGCCGACGCATACGACGTCGCTGGCGGTTGGGACCGTTCCTGTGGACCAGTTCCCAGCGGTCTGCCACAGCCCGTTTCCGGAGGTACCGGTCCATGTGACGGTGCATGTGGGATTGGCCGACGTTCCGGCGGGCAACGCAGCGAGGATCGCGGCGGCAGCGAGGACCGATATGAAGGTGACCCAAGCCGGCCGTGGCGCTGTAAGGCCCGGCGACCTACGCCCCCTGGACTCCACCTGTCGTCTAGTAAAGGGCGATCTCAACACAGCGAGCCTCCGTCCCAGTCATATCTCGTTCGTCGGTCCCCCGCCCACGCAAGAAGCCGTCAGACCGTGCGCGGCCCTCACGACTATCCGCAGAGCCCGAGAATCTCATTCCTCGGGCCGCCGGGAGTCCGAGAATCCACCGTGGTACTCGCCTGCACGGACGGGGACCCTAGCACGGCAACCTGCGACTCTGCAGAAAGCCCGTATACTCGGAGTCATCCGGTATACCGACTGACCCCGTGGGTCGCAAGGAGCACAGACCGGACCTCGGCCCCCTCGTTCCGGCATCTCGACACAGCAAACGCTCCGCCCGCAACGCCGTGCCGCAACGGCCGTGTGGGCGCGCAACTATCGGGCAGCACCGCAGGCCCGCCACCGATCAGGCCCGAGAAGCACTGATGCTTCAACACTCGTACGTCCTCCCATTTTTGGTGGGCCGCTGGCCCCCCATCACTCGGCTAACGTCGGTCTACCCTGCCGACTGTCGTGCACTTGAGCAAAGTCGAACACGAACGTCAGCGCGAGTGGACGACTGTTCTAGTGGCCGGGACGCTACTGGCAATCTGGAGATTGTGCGGGTGGTTACTCCGGCGGCTCGGTCATGTCGTCCGTCATAGAAGACGACGATCACACAGGCGGTCGCTGCGAATCAGCGCGAGCGGCAGCGACATCGTGGGGGCACCGCGCCCGCGCCAGCCGAGCAGGATCAGCGATATTAGCGCGTACAGTTCCAAGTTTGATGGGTAGCGCAAGGGCCGTAGCGGAATCGTTGAGCAGAGGATCAGCAGCGCGAGCTTCACGTCCCCCATGCCGAGCACGGCAGGTCGTATTCCGCTTTAGCAAGCGCTGTCCGTCCTCCCGCGAGCCGCGCAAGACGGTTCGCGTTTGACTTCGGCTAGCTCCTCCCAACTAGGCTCGAACTGCTCCGCTCTGTGCTCCCCTCGTGAAAAGCAGGCGCTGCTGGGGGCATCGCTCACGCTCCCGTGTCGACGAAAAGCAAGAGCGCGAGATAATCCGCCAGCGGCCGGTGTCACGGTCTCGAATCTCAGGCGGGATTCGAACCCGCGACCTTCGGGTTATGAGCCGGGATCAGAGGCCCCGCGCTCTGCGGCTCCCTGGCGTTCGCCCCTTTAATTTTGCCAAGACACCGGTAGGTACTCTGCCCTCGATTCAAGGTGGGGAAATCCACAGGCACGAATGATGAGCACTACGCGATCGAGGGCTAACGCTCAAGCTGGGAACCATAACTGTCGAGATTCTAATCAATGGTAATTTTCAGATCAATCGGCTTGCGTGGGCTGGTGCGGCGACGTTTTCGCGACGTGCTTGCGGTAGCGGCCTGTGCGTGGCTTTCAGTAATCGCGGCCATGACCCCAGGCATAGCGCTAGGCCAGCCAACCTCAGCTCGATCGTGTACGCCAGCCGCTTTCACGGGGCGGGTCGGTCCTGCACGCCCATCAAGGTGCGAACGACGAGCGCGGTCGACTTCAGGACCACGCGGACGGCGCGGACACGTGGGTGTTCGCGGCCCAGCGGGTTTCGCGGGACTACCCGGCCCGGGCGGACCAGAAGGCCTGCATGGTCTCCTTGGCGCAACAGGACCGGCCGGACTCACCGGCGGCGCGGGTGCCACAGGATTTGCGGGACTACCTGGCGCGACGGGCGTAACAGGATCCACGGGGTTGACCGGCAACGAAGGCGCACCCGGACCGGCAGGGCTGATCGGACTCACAGGACTCAGCGGAGCGCCGGGAGTAACCGGACTGACCGGCGCTACGGGATTTGCAGGACTACCAGGACTCCCTGGCCTTACGGGCACGACGGGATCCGTGGGACCAGTCGGGCTGGCGGGCGTCGTCGGACCTGAAGGACAAGCCGGAGCCAAAGGCGAAACCGGCGCGACGGGAAACGCGGGACCCGCAGGAGTCACAGGAGCCACCGGCGCTAGCGGAGCCCTTGGAGCAACCGGACTTACCGGCGACACTGGTGCGACGGGCACTGGCGGAGCGCCGGGAGCAACAGGACTCACCGGCGAGACGGGTGCCACAGGATTTACAGGACTACCAGGACTCCCTGGCGCTATGGGCGTGACGGGATCTGTGGGACTAACCGGACTGGCGGGCGTCGTCGGACCTGAAGGACAAGCCGGACCCAAAGGCGAAACCGGCGCGACGGGAAATGTGGGTGCCACCGGGCTCCAGGGCGAAAAAGGTGTCGCGGGAAGCGCGGGCCCCAAGGGCGAAACAGGCGCGGCTGGCCTGTCGGGCTCGGTTGGTCCCGTAGGCGCGACCGGGGCTGTCGGTCCGGCTGGCCCTGAAGGCTCGTCTGGATCGCCGGCTTACGCGGAGTTTTACGCTCTCATGCCGCCGGATAATGCGGCGACGGTTGCGGCCGGTGCCCCGGTCTTGTTTCCCCAAGACGGCCCGACGGCGGGCGGCGTCGTTAGGCTCAACCTGGGCGAATTCGTGCTACCCCGCGCGGGCACGTACAGCGTGGATTTCTCGGTGTCAGTAACCGAGCCGGGTCAGCTGGCGATCGCACTAGATTCCGGGGGCGGAATGGTCGAATTGCCCTATACGGTGTATGGGCGGGCGACCGGTACAAGTCAGATTGCCGGCGATGCACTCATCACAACCCCCGCCGCGAGCTCGAAGATCGAGCTTCGTAATCCGGCGGGAAACACTCCGGCACTCACGATCACACCGCTCGCTGGAGGCACGCATCCTGCGGTTGCGTCCATGGTGATCCAGCAGCTGAGCTGACGCGAGTCATCGCTGCGATCGGTGACGGGGGATTACTTCTTCGTTGCGAATTTCCTGCGAGCCGTACTGCAGGGATACGTTCTTGCACTCCGGGACAGAGCTGAAGTTAGGGCTCGTTGAGTTGAGGAACGGATAAGTGATCGACGATGGGTTGGCCTGTCCGCTATCGAGTTGCCCGAACAGGTGCCCTACCTCGTGTGTCATCGCGTCGCAGAACCACTGGAAGGATTCATCGTCCTGCTGCCAACTTGGCCAGAGGGAGGTGTTGATCGTGATCGTGCACTTCTGCACTTCTGTCCACATCTCGACAACGGAATTCGCCGGTTCGGGGCTCGTGATGGTTTCGTAGTTGGGGTTGGGAAGTTGATGGGCACTGGTCACGATCGTAGGAGTCCCGCAGGCTGGTACGCCGTGCCAGTACCGCTCGGCGAGCTTCAGCGAGAGCGCCACTGGGTTTGTCGCCGGTGTGTGAGACGGGCCCCTGTGAGCCGCGGCCGACGCAGGCAGCAACAGCGTTGTTGCGAGGATGACTGGAAGCAAGAGACGAGCCATGCCTTACATGCTGAGGCTGCCGGGCGCCCGGTTCTTCCTCCTGGGAGGGTGGTCTTGGGGGGAGTGGCGGGGGAGCTGTGGGTGAGGCAGGGCTCACCCTTGCGCTGATTGCTGCCGATGAAGACATACGCGCTGGCCCACGTCTGGGCCGCCTATGCACTCGCATACCCCCATCACCGTAGTCCTCGCTCACTTCGACGATCTCTTCGCCGGGGGGCTGCGCAACCTGATCGAGAGTGATCCGAGTCTCCTGGTTGTGGCTGCCGATGTGCAGCACCGGCGAATCGGCGTCGTGCTGCGGGCTCACCGTCCGGACGTGGCGATCCTCGACTTCGGCGCCCTGGTGAAGTTGGCTGAGGTGCGCGAGCTCAGCAGCTCCTATCCCGCGACACGATTGCTCCTGCTCGGGCACGATCCCACGCCGGTCGAGTGCGCGCAGGCGCTTGCGTTCGGAGCCAGCGCCTGCCTCGGCGGGAACACGCAGTCGCGTGATGTGATCAACACGATCCATCTCGCGTCGCGGGGGCTTCAGGTAATTCCCCGGACAGCGGGGAGCGCAGCCAGCGGTCTGCTCGCCCCAAGCGCTCTGTTGACACGGCGTGAGGTCGAGGTGCTCCCGCAGTTGCAGCGCGGCGACTCAAACGCACAGATCGCTCTCGCACTGGGGGTGGGTGTCGAGACGGTCCGCACCCACGCACGCAACATCTACCGCAAGCTCGGGGTTCGCACCCGTCGCGAGCTCGCCGCGCGGCCTGCGCATGAACCGGATCAGCAGCCCAGCCGAGACGCGCGCTCCCCCCGAGCCCGCACCATCACGACTCATCGAGGCCCTCGGCGCGGACACGGAGCCCGATACTCCTGAGCAGCATCTCTTAGTCCCAACGCAGCCATTCGTGAACGCATCGGGCTTAGATCGTGCACAAAATCGTGCTCGACATATGTGACTTGCTCGCGTGCGGTTCATGCTATGGCGGCGACCTGTCGATGACATAACAGGTCGAAAGAGACCGGGGAGCCATTCCCCTTCTATCGCGGCGAGTCAAAGCCGCAGTCAGGAGACGCCTTATGAACAGCGGCGTCCCATCGCAGCACCAGACACGCACACATCGCGGCGTCTCCCAGCAGCACGAGCCGCCGACCGGCGATTCCCTCGCAGTAAAGAGCCGTTCTCCCTGGAAAACGGGGCGCAAGACGCTTCGAGTGGGATTGGTCCTGCTCGGCTCGTTGTTTACCCTGATCTTCGCGAGCAGCGCCCTTGGCGCCACGACCGTGGGGCTGGGGAAGGCCGCAAGCTTCTCGGTACTGGGCGGCTCGACGATCACGAACACGGGACCGACGACGATGTTCGGCGATCTCGGTCTCGCTCCCGGCTCCTCGGTGACCGGTGCCCCGGTGGTACTCGGCGCAGAACATGTCGATGACGCGGTGGCAAATGAAGCGAAGAGCGCCCTCACGACCGCCGCGACGACAGCCGCGAACGAAGCGAGCAACGGCTCGGCCGGGGAAGATCTCGCCGGGCACGCTTTCCTGCCGGGCGTCTATACCGCAAGCACATCGCTGCTGCTCTCCTCCGGGAGCGTGACATTGAACGCCCAAGGTGACCCGAATGCGGTGTTCATCTTCCAGATCGGCACCACCTTGACGACGGGCTCTAACACCAGCGTCTCCCTCATAAACGGGGCGCAGGCATGTAACGTCTTCTGGCAGGTCGGCTCCTCCGCGACGCTTGGGACCGGCACGCACTTCGTCGGCACGATCATGGCCGCGGACAGCATCACGGCGAACACCGGCGCGACGATCCACGGTCGGCTGCTTGCGCAGACCGCCGCGGTGACCCTCGAAAACAACACCATCACCACGTCCACGTGTGCTTCCAGCAGCAGCGGAAGCGGCGGCGGCATGGAAACCACCACCCCGCAAGAAACGGCCGCGCTCGAAAAAGCGGCCACAGGCGGAGAAACGACCACGACCACCGGCACAGGCACGACCAGCAGCAGCGGTGCAGCGGTGACGACAACTGGCGTGGGAGTCCCCGTCTCGAGTCCCGTCGTCAGCACTACTACCCCGAGGGCGCCGATTGCCTCGAAGACGACTGCCAGGCGTCATAGACACCATAAGCGCCATCGCGCGCACAAAGCCTCCACGCCACGCTCGCCGGCCCGCCCTGCGCTTCCGCACAGGCCCGGCTCATTTACCGGCTGAGTGTCGTCGGGATGGCGGTGTGCCTGCTCGGCTTCACGACAGGCTCAGCGCCCGGCGCAGATACTCCGACACGGGTGCAGACCCCTCAGCAGCTCGCGGAGCTGCTGAGTGGCCACGCCGCACACAGCGAACCGGCGGCCGGCTCGCGCCAGGTAGCGTTCGTCCGTGATCGTAGGCCGATCACGGGAGAGCGGACGACGCTGCCAGTTATTGGACACTCGACGGCGCCAGGCGCGACGGCATGGCTAAAGGTGATGCTTCCCGGCCGCCCCGACGGATCGACGGGATGGATCGCCAAGGCCGGAACGCGCGAGCTCGTGACGGGCTGGCGCATCCTGGTGGATCTCGGCGCACGCCGCGTAACGGTCTATCGCGACGGGCGCAAGACAAGAGCCTTCCAAGCCGTGGTGGGCAAGCCGTCCACGCCGACCCCTACCGGCCAGTTCTTCGTTGAGGAGACCGTGCAGATGGCGCCCGGTGAGGCCGACGGTCCGTTCGCGCTTGCGCTGAGCGCACGCTCCAACGTGTTGCAGGAATTCGAAGGCGGTCCCGGCCAGATCGGAATACATGGCCGTGAGGGCCTCGGAGGAACACCCGGCAGAGCCGAATCGCACGGCTGCATCCGGCTGGCCACCGCGAGCATCGACTGGCTGGCTGCCCGCATCGGCCCAGGCACACCCGTGAAGATCTACTGACCCCTTGTCAATTGAACAATATAAGTCTAATTTCTAGAATAATAAAGGCTTTAGCAGGACGGGGCACCGATGCCTTGGGTATGTCTCAACCGCCAGCAACGATGCCGGAGCCGGCCAATCCCGGAGACGCACCGGTTCGTACAACGAAGGGTCGCAGATGGTGGACGATGCTTGCCTGCTCGATCCTGATCGTCGGCCTGGTGGCCTCGCTCGGTAGCGCGCTCCTATGGCGATCGAGCGTGAAGGCGCATGACAAGCAGCTGTTCCAGGCCAGCTCGACAGATGTGAACGAGACTGTAGAGACGCTACTGCGTCGCGATGCTGACTTTGTAACGACCTTGCGTGGTGTGCTGACGATGCAGCCACACCTGAGCGCCACGCGCTTCGATCAGTGGTTCTCCCAGCTGCAGGGCAGGCAGCGGGAGATGAGTGGACTCGGAACGACCGTCGTTGAAGTGGTCCCGGCAGCTGAGCTGGCCGCCTTCCAGGCACGACGCGCCGCCGATCCCGCGTTTCGAGCGTTCGTCGGGGGTTCGGTCGTGCCTTTCGCTCCTGGCGGGCATGCGCGCTACTGCCTGCTTTCCGCTGTCGGGACCGTGACGCCGTACACCCGGGCAGTGGGGCGGCTGGTGCAGGGCGACTGGTGTAACCTCGCGTCGCCGATCGGTGGATTTCAGGATGGCGGCATTCTGCAGGCGCATCTCCTGCAGAGGATCACCGACAGCGGCCAGTTCTTGGTTTATCCCGTGACGACGCAGAGCGTGAGCACGCTGTTCATCGAAGCCGCGTTTTACCGGCGCGGCGCGAGCCTTCGGAGTGTCGTACAGCGCCGCGCGGCGGTCGCCGGCTGGGTCGGGAGCTCGTTTGGAATGACCGCCCTGATCCACCGAGCGATCAGCAACTACCACGGCCTCAGCGTGGCTCTCTACCACAGCAACCCCGGCCAGAGCGAACAGCTGATCGGCCGCGTCGGCACGGCTTCTCCCAGGGGCGCTTTCACCCATGAAACCACGATGCAGATCGACGGTACGTGGCGAGCGGTCGTCCGAGGCTCGGTGGCCGTGAGCTGGCTCTCGGCCAATCTGCAGGGTCTGCTGGTCCTCATCGGAGGAGCGATCGTCAGCCTGCTGCTGTTCGCGCTCGTGTTGGTACTGACGCGCTCGCGCGAGCGCGCTCTCGGGATGGTGCACGAGAAGACCGGAGAGCTTCGTCACCAGTCGCTGCACGACGCCCTTACCGGCTTGCCCAACCGCGTGCTGGCGCTCGACCGCGCAGAGCAGATGCTGGCCCGCGCGCGCCGTCAGCAGATCCCGGTCGCGGCGCTGTATCTCGACATCGACGGCTTCAAGCACGTCAACGACACCTTCGGACACGCCGCCGGCGACGATCTGCTGCGAATCGTCGCCACCCGCCTGGAGGGAGTCGTTCGCGAGGGTGACACCGCGGCGCGCCTCAGCGGGGACGAGTTCGTCGTGCTGGTCGAGGGCTCCACGCTCGATGCCGGTCCCGAGCTCGTAGCCGAGCGTCTGCTGGAAGTACTGCGCCAGCCCTACGAGATGGACAGCCAGATCGGCAGGCCGTTGTCGCTCACGGCGAGCATCGGCATCGCGCTGGGCGAACGCGCGAACGCCGCCGAGCTTTTGAGCGACGCGGACATCGCCCTGTATGAGGCGAAGGCCGCCGGCAAAAACCGTTACATGCTCTTTCAGTCCAGGATGCAGACCGCGGCGCAGGACCGACTGACGCTCGAGATGGACCTCGCCGACGCTCTCGAGCAGCAACAGCTGTTCCTTCAATACCAGCCCACCTTCGACCTGCAATCAGAGCGGGTGATCGGAGTTGAGGCGCTGATCCGTTGGAACCACCCCACGCGCGGCGTGATCGCGCCGATCGAGTTCATCCCGATCGCCGAGGAGAGTGGGCTGATCGTCCCGATCGGACGCTGGGTGCTCGATGAGGCTTGCCGGCAAGCCTCGCTCTGGTACGGCGATGGCCACAGGATCGGGATGGCGGTGAACGTGTCCGGGCGCCAGCTCGACGACGACGAGCTGATCGAGGACGTGCGCAGCGCCCTACAAGAGAGCGACCTCGACCCCACAACGCTGACCCTGGAGATCACCGAGACCACGCTGATGCGCGACGCCGAGGCAACCGCCAAGCGCCTGCGCATGCTCAAGCAGCTCGGCGTCCGCATCGCGATCGACGATTTCGGCACCGGCTACAGCTCGCTCGCCTACCTGCGCCAATTCCCTGTCGACGCCCTGAAGATCGACCGCTCCTTCATCAGCGGCATCGCCGGATCGAAGGGCTCGGCAGCGCTGATCCACACACTGGTCCAACTCGGCAAGACGCTCGACATCGAGACCCTCGCCGAGGGCATCGAGGAGCAATCCCAGCTGGAGACCCTGCAACGCGAACACTGCGACCACGGACAGGGCTTCCTATTCTCTCGTCCCCTCGATGTCGACGCCGTCGAGCAGTTCCTCAACGCCGAGGAGTCGACCACATCCTCCCTGGCGCCTGGTTAGCGACCGGCGAGCAGTTGAACGGCACGCAGTTTGGGAGAGTCCGAGCCAGCACTGGACCTGGAGGATGTTGCGTCCTTCGGCGAAGAGTCGCAAAGCGACTGTGTGACGGACGGTGTAGAAGCCCGCCCACCCGACGGCTGCTCTTTGGATCGTGACCGAGACCGATCGGTCGTAGGGTTAGATGAAATGCTTACCGATCGGCTGAGCGTAGTGCTGAAGGAGATAGTGGACGCCGACGTAGACGGCGCGGCCTCGATCGTCGATCGTGTATGTATGGCCGCTGTGAGCCTGCTCTCGCTCAAGGGCGCAGGGCTTTCGCTGATGGTGGACGGAGAGTTGCGTGGGACCGCTGGGGTGTCTGAGCCGGGCATCGCGATTGTGCAGGAATTGCAGCTCACGCTGGGTGAGGGGCCGTGTGTGGATGCGTGGACGAGCAGGGCCCCGGTGTTGGAGGCGAACCTTGCCGATCCTGCGATTGTGCGCTGGCCGGCGTTTGCCCAGGCCGGTGTCGAGGCCGGTGTCCTGGCGGTGTTCGCTTTTCCGTTGCATCTCGGCGCCATCCGAATCGGGGTGTTGGTGCTCTATCGCGGCCACCCGGGCATCTTGAACGCGGATGAGATGGCGTACGGCCTGGTGCTGGCCGATATGGCCACCCAGGTGCTCCTTGCCCTACAGGCCGGTGCCCCGGCCGAGGTACTACACGAGGTCTTGACGAGCGAGCATTCGCACTGGGCGGAGGTTCATCAGGCGACTGGGATGGTCTCTGTTCAGCTTGGCGTCTCCCTGGATGAGGCCTTCGTCCGCTTGCGCGCTCATGCCTTTGCTGAGGGACTCCCGCTGCGAACCCTCGCCCGCGAGATCGTCACGCGACGCCACCGCTTCCAGGGACCAGAGTGACGCGCGATCACGACCCTAACTGCTCTCTAGTGGCAATATTCGCGTTCGTAGCCGTAGAGATCGAGATCAGACCATGACACGCGAGCAGCGCATTGTAAAGACGTTCGTCGAGTTGGCCGATACGATGGTCGATGACTTCGACGTGATCGAGTTCCTGCATCGCTTGGCGGAGCGGTGCGTCGAGTTGCTGGACTGCGCCGAGGCTGGACTGCTACTTGCCGACGCCGCCGGTGTGCTGCGCGTGATGGCCTCTTCGAGCGAGCGCTCTGACGCGTTGGACCTCCTGCAGTCCCAGAACGAAGAGGGACCCTGCTTCGAGTCTTACCAGAGCGGAGTGCCCGTGTCCAGCGAGGATCTCACAGGCGATGCCGGGCGATGGCCAGCCTTCGCGCCGATGGCCGTACAAAAGGGGTTCCGTTCAGTGCAAGCGATCCCGATGAGGGTGCGTGGAGAGACCATCGGGGCGCTGAACCTGTTTCGTGCAAACACAGGGCGTTTGGTCGAGCAGGACTTACCGCTAGGGCAGGGGATGGCTGATATCGCCGCAATCGCGCTGCTACAAGAGCGCACCGTGCGAGAGGCACATGGTGTGGTGGAGCAGCTTCAGGGCGCGCTCAGCAGTCGAGTGATGATCGAGCAGGCCAAGGGCGTGCTAGCCGAGCGCGCCCACATCGATGTGGATGCCGCGTTTGCCCGCCTGCGCGCTCATGCTCGCGAACACAACCTTCGCCTCAGCAACGTTGCTCGCGATCTCGTCGACGGGCACCTCGACGCCGCCTCGCTCAGTAGCCCTACGCGCGGCACCCCAACATCCAAACGCTGACACCCCGTCTCTCAGGCAAAGGCGTTGCCGATGGTACCGCGTGAGCTATCGGCGTTGGACTGACTGCGGAACCTAAGCCAACACTCGTAACCGGCGGCGGTGGCCATTCTCACTGAAGAGAGATTTATTCTCTTCGATTGACAGAACTTATCGATATGCTAGGATCACTGCTGTCAGTGGCCTAATCCACTGTCGCGTCGCTCCAGACCCCGGTGACGTTGTTAGCAACGGGAACCAAATTTCTGGAGCGTAATGTTTGTAGAGCACGAAGCCCAGCCCGCTGTGCCAGATACAGCGGTTGCGACCGGATCGAACGCTCGTTACGTCCTCCGAGCATCACCTCTGCCGTTCACCGCCTTTGCGCATCTTGAAGGCGATAGAGCCATCGTAATACTCAATGGCGAACTGGATATGGCAAGCATCCCAATCTTGATCGACTCGATCTTGATCGACTGTTTTGTGGGGACAACGTTCGCCGTCGAGGAGGTAGTACTCGACTTCGCGGAACTCGACTTCATCCACGGTTCCGGACTGCTAGCCATCGCAGCTGCCGCCCAACAAGTGACTGCTCATGGAGGCTCAGTGAGCATCCGCTCACCGCGCCCGCAAATCCAGCGACTGCTCGAGCTCGTTGACTTCAAGCAGATCGTGGCCATCGAGCCATGAGTATCTACCCAAGGTGGCGGAAGACCTCGACCTTTGCGACGGCGAAAGACGAGGCCCTCTCTGCCGCGGTTGCCGCACTCAATTTCGAGGCCGTCGTCGAGACCTACGACCGGCACGCCGGCGCTCTTGGCAGTCTCGCTCTGCTCACCATTGAGGACGTAGAGTTCGCCAAGGATGCTGTTGTCATGACTTTCGTCACTCTCTGGCGTACGCCCGCCAGCATCGACTTGGAGGAACAGAGCCTTCGAGCTGCACTGGCTGGCAACGTCTACACTCTTTGCGCGCACGAGCGGGAGATGCGCGGTGGACCTGGGCAACAAGCGAAAACCTGCTGGAACTCACAGCCGACGGCTCAAGCGAACTTCCTTCTCCCGTCCCGCACTCAGCGAGACCTACTGGGCCTGGTTCTGCTCGGCGAGCATAGTCACCGACAGGCGGCGTGCCGGGTGGGCCTCAGCGAGGAGATCGCGGCTAAGATGATCACTGCCGCAATAGAGCACCGTAGGCTCCAGCGTCTGTTTGACCTCGTGGACTTCGAGCGGATCGTGGCCGTTTAGCCATGGTCTGGGCGATCACAGGGCAGTCAGATCCTGACACTCTGAAGTCGAGATCAATCAAGGAGTGACAGGAGTGAACACGCAATCTGCGGAGACCACAGGACCGCTTGGTGGTGGTCAGCTCTTGGCGGCGATCTCGACGAGCATCGTCGGCACCCTGCGCGAGCATTATGGGCGGGGGCCAATGAAGGCTAAGACGTATGTGCTTGACGACATCATTGTCGTTGTCATGCGCGGAAGTGGTTTTACGGCGCTCGAGCAGACGATCATGGATAGCGGTGAGCCCGATCGCGTCATCGCTATGCGCGAGGACTTCCAACGCATCATGGCCAAGCGTTACACAGAGAGGATTCAAGAGCTCACTGGACGCAAAGTTGTTGCGTTCCTCAGTCAAGCCCATGTGGAGCCCGACATCACGATGGAGATTTTCTTTGTTGATGGGCCACTCGAGGGCTTCGGAGCAGTCGAGATAACAGACACCGACTAGCGGTTCCCGACACACCGCGCCGAGTGGTCCGACGGCTACTCTGCTCAGTGTGCCCGGGCCTCGGACACCGGACGGGGCTTACCGAGATGGTAGCCTTGTGCGTAGTCGACGCCGTGCTCCTTCAATAGCTGGACTGTTTCACTGTCACCGACAAACTCGGCGATCGTGTACTTTCCGAGTCCCTTTGACATCTGCACTATCGAGTCAAGGATCAACTGATCGGTGCTGCTGGATGGCAGGTTGCGGATGAACTCGCCGTCGATCTTTACGTAGTCGAAGGGAATGTGCTTGAGATAGTAAAAGGAGCCGAATCCGGCACCGAAGTCATCGAGTGCAAAACCACATCCAAGAGCCCTCAGCTTGGTCGCAAAGGCGCGCGCACGGTCCATATTTGCGATCGCAGCAGTCTCAGTTACCTCGAGTATGAGGTTTGCCGGATTGATGGCTCTGTCCTTGAGGCCTTGCTCGATCAGCGTGAGCAGCTCGGGATCTCCGACAGAACGGCCGGAGAGATTGACCTCAAGGCGCACTTCACAGCCTGTGTCACGCTGCTCAGCGATCAACCCCATCGCCTGGCTTAGGACCCAGCGATCGATATCCAATATCAGTCCTGAGCGCTCTGCTGTGTAGAGGAACTGTGCTGGCAAGATCAGCTCACCTCCGTCGCCGGGTAGTCGAAGCAACAACTCCCATTGGGAGACGCTGTCGTTGGCGAGCTTCACGATCGGCTGACAGTAGAGCTCGAACAGGCCATCCTGCACTGCGCGTCTGACGCGCTCGGCCCAGGTGATTCTTGATCTCATTCGCTCTTTGGTTGCTTTGCTTGCGACCGCGACGCGATCCTTGCCGGCTTCCTTGGCGGCGTACATCGCGACGTCGGCATCGATCAGGATGTCATCAGGGGTCAGATCCTTACCGGGCTTTTGGAATCCAGTGATCCCGACGCTGATCGTCACGCGTCGGCCCTCACCGAGCGACAGCGCACATCCATCTCTTACGGCCTCGAGCAGGCTGCTGGATACTGTTTCGGCCTCGCTCACGGCCGTGTGTGGCAACAGCACGGCGAACTCGTCGCCTCCGAGGCGCGCGAAGATGTCTGTCTCGCGAAGCCGTTTGCGCACGACCCGTGCGAGATCGCTGATTACCTCATCGCCGGTGCTGTGCCCGAGCGTGTCGTTTACGTACTTGAAGTCATCGAGGTCGAGAAACAGCACTGCGCCCCCGTCGCCGTAGCGGCGCGCATAGGCAATCTGCTGCGTAAGCTCACGGACGAAGCCGCGACGATTCAATAGTCCGGTGAGGGGATCGTGCTCTACGAGATAGCCCAGCTCGCCCTCGTAGCGCTTGCGCTCCTCGATATCCTGCAACTGGCGAATGCAGTAGAGCGGATTGCCGGTCGCGTCACGCACCAGCGTGGCATTGAGCGTGACCCACACCGCATGACGTTCGGCGTGGAGTAGACGTTGCTCGAGCTGAAAACCGTCAACCTCTCCCTCGTTAAGTCTCGTCATCGCCGCGATATCGGTCGGTAGATCGTCCGGATGTAGAAGCGCGTGGATGCCCGTCAGTTGGAGCTTCTCAGAGGAATATCCTGTCAACTCGCAAAGCGCCCGGTTTACTCGCAAGAAGCGGCCCTCAATCTCCGGGTCGATACTGATCAGAGCAATGCCGATCGGAGCGTCCTCAAATGCGCTACGCAGGTACGCTTCGACATCTGGCGTCGAGTACGCGTCAGCGCCATCGCTCGTCTGAGGTGAGCCAGACGTCCGGGTTGCCAACCGCGTGAGCCCATTACGAGCAGCTGGCTCATCTGCCGATCCAACGCGACTCTGGGGCATGACCAAGACCTCCGTAGGCACAAATTTGCCGGCGAGGCGCGGTCCGCGAAAGGAGCAGTCACGAAAGTGTCTGTCTGCACGTCCAGCAACCAACAGCACATAACCAAACCACTGATAGCACGAATGGGAATACGCTTAAGGCTGAAGAGTAGCACGCTCAGCAAGTCATAAGCGGTGGATAGACCGGCCGTGGCACGGATGATATGGGGTCGGCGCGATTATCGACATCGATTCGAGAGTCAGGAGAGCCGACATGCAGCTAAGGTTGGATGAAACCTCGAGCTCAGCCCTCATCCAAGCCTGGGCGATTGCCGACCGATAAAAGTAAGACATGTTGCCGTAGCGATTCGCGAGCGCGTTGCCGGTCGACTCGAGTACCACTCGATCGCTCGGCGCGAGACTCTGGGCAAAGCTCCAGCCGCTCGGGGTCGCTCTGGGCCCGGCCGGCTGAACGGGCCGGCCCTCCTTCGGAGATCGCGACCTCGCAGAAGTCGCGATGAATATCCAGGCCGATGAAACGCAACAGTGGACCTCCCGTGTCGTTGTGGGCTTGGGAGATCAGATGGGCTGAGCGACACCTACGCATTCAGGCTCGCGGCCCAACCGGCCTGCGTCTCCCACGAAAGCCCTAGCGTCCGATACCCAGCGACGCTAAACACACTACCAACACGACCGCCACAACCATTCTCACACCGGTATGTCAAGTGGAGTCCGCATTTTTGCGGGAATCTGTGGAGAACTACCTGCGGGCGGTCGTTGTGAGTTCCGGTGTGTCTGGAAGCTCGTCGGTGGTGCCGATGAGGATGGTGAGCAGGTCGCTGATTCGTTGCACGCGGCCGAGGCGATCGGGGAGTGGAAGGCCGGATTGGATCGTGTATTGGTTGCGTCGTCCGTTGCGCTCGCGCGTGATGTAGCCGCCGTCTGCGAGCTCGGTGACGATCCGGTGCGCGGCGCGTTCGGTGATTCCGACTCGCTCGCTGATCTCTCGCAGGAGTACGCCGGGGTCGTGGGCGATGCAGGCAAGGACCTGGGCGTGGTTCGTCAAGAACTTCCAGCGGTGCGTTGTGGTCTCAGTCATGTATCAAGACTAGCGTATCTGGATATCTAATTCATAGATATAGATTTCATGCTATCTTGTTCATGTCCGCGGTGCTCCTCTGGTCGCTGGCGCTCATGCGCACATCCAACGAAACGAGGAACACCATGCCCAGAGCAGTCATGCCGTACCCGCCCGCGGTGACCACCGGCAACGGCGTAGCGCCCACCGCTGTCGCCGATCCCATTCCCGACGGACGCCACCAGGACCCGCAACCCAATCACGCGCCGCGCGGCTCGTTGCTCGCGAAACTGACCAGTCTGACCTCGATCGCTACCGCCACTGCGGCAGGCATGATCGTCGTCGGCGCGCTCGCGCTCGTCGGCGGCCACTATGACAAGCAGGTCGTCCACGACCAACTCGCCCCGCAGAAGATCTTCTTCCCAAAGCCCGCAACAAACCCGGCCCTCGCGACCTACGCAGGCCAGCAGGTGCTCACCGGCAAACAGGCGAAGCTCTACGCCCAGAAGCAGATCGGTGTAGACCTGACCAAGGTTGCGGACGGCAAGACCTACTCACAGATCAGCGCCGAGTGGATCGCCGGTGGCATGAAGAACACGACACTCTCAAGTGAGCGCACCACCCTATTCATGGGCGAGACGCTGAACGGCCTACTCCTCAACGCCTGGGGATGGTCAGTCATCGGGATGATCGCCACCCTGGCCGGATGGATCCTGATCCTGCTCGGCGCGGTGCTGCTCCTGCTCCCGCTCGCGAACTGGCAGGTCAACCTCAGACACCGCCATCCCATAGTGGCGGCTGACTGACATCAAAGCGTGAACCCTCGCACCGCCATAACCGTCCCTATCTAGAACGACTCGGAAACGTTGGACGCGCCTACTCCGTAGCTCACGCGAAAAAGGCTGTCGACGAGCATCAGGCTGCGTTTTGACACGTTCGCCGGAGCCTAGCCGGTCCCGTTTGAAGTGGCGCATCCCTGTCGACAGGGATGCGTGCCGAGGATCACATGGAGCGCAGCTGGGGACACGCGTATTCCATGCTCGTTCTTCCGCCGAGTCCCAGTTTGGTGATCCAACACCCTGCCCTCGCGGTTCTCAAGCCTACAAGAGCTTGACCCAGAGCTTGACCCAGAACCACACCCAGAGCCGAGCCGCGTTTCTGAGCAAAGAAAACCCCCGGATTCCGGGGCTTTTCCAAGTAGCGAGGGCAGGATATGGACCCATTAGCGACAGCCGAATCGCGGTAGAACTCATGTTGCCTGGGACTCAAGGCAATGTGGGGTACCAACGCTGCCAGGGCATCGAGGAGGACACGCCGCGCGACTACATATCGCTCGTCGAGCTCAAATGGCTCCGGGACATCATTTGCACCGCTCACCGGGCGCCTTCGGAGACTCGAAGATCCTCAATCGAGGAGAGGCGCCAGCGTGTCTCGTTCTCCTTCATCCACGAGATGAGTGCCTCGCCCTCGGCCGGCATGCGACCGTTGCCCGTCAGACAATCGACGGCGGCCTGTGATGGCGCAACGTAGCGAAGGCCTGACTCCTCGCTACCCCTATCCCAGACAATCGGGTCGAACGCTCGCAACAGGGCGACGTTGGCTCCCTCATCGGCCGGCAGAAGCCCAAGCTCCTCGGCAACCGTCTCGACGTCGTTGCTGTAGGCAATCAGCAGGGCGGGCGCCGCCACCGGGGCGATGCGCAGCGCAGCAAAGGATCCGGTAATTGTGACCGCCGTGGGGTCAGGCAGCTCAGCGAGCCTTGATAGTGCCTCCTTCGCCCCGCCCGGCGCCAGGAAAAAGGACGCGTCGTTGGTCTTCAGGACGTCGTAGGACTCCGCCCACCGCCGTAGCAGCCCTGCAATGTCGGCGTCCTCGACGCGTCCACGGCGAGCGCGCTCGACCAAAGCCGCGCGATCCAGCGCGTCGAGCAGTCGCGAGACATACCCTGGCGCGAGCTCGGTGGCAGCCGCGATCTCGCTTACGCCATAGGGAGGCTGCACGTCTACGAGCAGCCGGATCAGTCTTGCCGCCTTTGGGCCGCGAACCGTGGCCCGACCACGAGGCGGAGGCTCGGGGTTGCGGGTAGCACCGGCGGCCCTGATGTACAGGGCAGGGTCCTCAAGGCTAATGAACGCGTTGCCCGTGAGGTCGATGAAGTTGATCTCTTCCCTGGCGAGAAGCTCTTGGGTCCGGGCGCTCAGCCACGGAGCGACAACAAGAATCGGGAACCGGCCGGCCAGCGAGCGGAGCATCCGCGGGACGCCGGCGGATAGCTGCTCGGCGGCGCGGGGGTCAAAGGACCGCTTTGCCTCGACGACGAACGTCACGGTCGTCCCCTCTCGGGCACGAAGATCGATAGCGTCGTCCACCAAGGCGGATCCCTCCCGCTGCGTGCCCCTGGCCAACGCGGCCCCAGTTGAGCGCTCTACATCCCAACTCACGGGTAGCATGCCGCGCAGCCTTGCAACAGCCTCATCGACCAGATTAGTTCTCTCTAGAGCCATGTTTGCTGCCATAGCAAACACAAGTTTACAGGAACTTCTCCTGTAAGAGTATTTTGCTAGAGCAGCAAATGCACTAATCTAGGAAAATGACTCGACTAGACGCGTGCTTGCCCCTGAAACGCTGAAGCCCCTGAAACGCTGAAGGGGACCACGAAGGTCCCCGTCAGCGACATAGCGGGGGCGGGATTCGAACCCGCGACCTTCGGGTTATGAGCCCGACGAGCTACCAGACTGCTCCACCCCGCGTCGCATCTCATGTTCTAGCAAAAAGCGAGTCCCTCCAGAAGCCCTGGGCACTCGATCCCACCGACGGTCTCGTGATGAAGAAGGCCCACAATGCAGCTCCCTCCCATGGCCACACCGCAGAACAGCCAAACCGGACAACCAAGCCGGCCACCCCCGCTCCCGCGCGCACACGAGTCACGACACAGCCCTCACAACCCCACCAGACCCCAAGCCTCTACGATCCTCGCCTCATGCGCACGGCCGTCGTCGACATCGGCACCAACTCCACCCGCCTGCTCGTGGCAGACGTCGACCAGGCGACGGGGACGATCGAGGATCTGCATCGCGAGTCCCAGGTGACGCGCCTCGGCGACAAGGTCGACGCGGGCGGGAAGCTCTCCGAGGAGGCGATCGGGCGCGTGATGGCCACGCTCGCCGACTACCGCGCCACGATGGATCGCTTCGACTGCGAGGCAAACCTGGCCGTGCTCACCTCGGCGGTCCGGGACGCATCCAATGGCGCAGAGTTCACCCAACGGGTGCGCTCTGAGTTCGGTCTCGATGCTCGGGTGCTCTCCGGCGACGAAGAGGCCCAGCTCACCTTCCTCGGCGCCATGAGCGACCGCGATGGCGCCTCCACTGAGCCAACCGTCGTGATCGACATCGGTGGAGGCTCGACCGAGTTCATCGTGGGCACCGACCGCGAAGCCTCCTTCCACGTGTCGGTCCAGGCTGGGGTCTTGCGCATGAGCGAGCGCCACATCCACAGCGACCCCCCCTCCCCCAACGAGTTGCAGGACCTGGCCGCCGACACGCGCGCGATATTCCTCGCCGGCCTGCCTGCCGAGCGGCGCTCGGCGGTGATTCGGGCGATCGCGGTGGCCGGCACCGCCACTTCCGCCGCCGCGATCGACCAGGAGCTCGATCCTTATGACCCCGAGCGCGTGCACGGCTATCCCCTGCTCTTGGCCACGGTCGAGCTCTTGATCGCCCGCTTGGCCGATCTCAGCGAAGCCCAGCGCCGCGAGGTGGTGGGCTTGCACCCCGACCGGGCACCCACGATCGTGGCAGGCATGATCCTCTTGGAGGAGGCCATGAAGGCATTCGGGCTCGACCAGGCGGAGGTCTCAGAGCACGACATCCTCCGTGGCGGCACCTTGCGCATCGCCGGACTCGGCTGAGTCGTCCCGGGGCGGTCTCCGACTGGCCGAGCCGCTCCGCCCCAGCCGTATTACCCCTGGAGCCGCCAAGGCGGGATCGCGTCCCGCCCCCAAACGCCGGCTCGGAAAGGCCAATGGACATCCATACGAACGAACGACGATCCATTAAATAAATCCCGGCCTCCCACCGACAGGCCCATATCGGCAGTGGAGGGCGGCTCTGTCGCGCACCTTCACCCCCGGTCCATAGATCCGGTCGTCCGGGTCGACCTACCCGACGTCGAGACTTGCACCCCTGCCTAGGGTTTCGACGTCAAGCCCCTAAGGAAGCCGTCCACCCGGGCGGCTTCCTTATGTGATGGCTAGGCCAGGTTTGACTTGCGCGGGTAGGCGATACCCGGATCGGTGAGCACGTTCACCAAGGCCGGCTTGCCGGATGCGAAAGCACGCTCGAGCGCCCCCTGCACGTCTTGGGGACGCTCCACCAGCTCGCCATGGCCACCCAAGGCCTCCACCACCTGGTCATAGCGCGTGCCCGGACGCAGGTCGGCCGCCACCGAGTACCCATATAGGAACTCCATCGGGTGCTTCTCGAGAGCCCAAATCCCATTGTTGCCCATCACCCCCACTACGTTCACCCCGTGGCGTGCGAGCGTGTCGAACTCCATCCCCGAGAACCCGAAAGCCCCGTCTCCCAGCAGCAGCACGACCTGGCGCTCAGGGTGGGCGAGCTTGGCCGCCAAGGCATATCCCGGCCCAGTGCCCAAGCACCCGAACGGACCCGGATCAAGCCAAGAGCCCGGCTGATAGCTGTCGATCACGCGCCCCGCATAGGACACGAAGTCGCCCCCGTCGCCGATCACGATCGCGTCGCGGTCCAGCACCTTCGCGAGCTCGGCGTACAAGCGCATCGGGTGAAGCGGTGCGCGCCCGTCCTCGAGCTCCGCGCGCTCGGCCTCGCGCCGCTCGCTCTCAGCGGCCCTCAGGCCGGCAAGCCAAGCTTGACTTGCGAGTTCCTGGCCACCCGCGGCCACGCGCAGGTCGGCCAAAGTCGCGGCGAGCTCGCCATAGAGCTCCACTGCCGGCTCGCGCGGATGCCTACGCTCAGGTTCGGCCGAGTCGATCGTCACGATCGCGGTGTCCTCGCCGAAGGAGCCGCCGAAGCCGAGCCGGAAGTCCATCGGCACGCCGATCACAAGCGCCACATCGGCCTCTTTGAGCGCCTGGGAGCGAGTTCTGGAGAAGAACAAGTCGTGATCGGCCGGCACGCACCCACGCGCCAAGCCGTTCAGGAAGACCGGGATGCGCAGAGCTTCGACCAGTTCCAGCAAGGCCACCTCGCCGTGGCCCCAATAGAGGTCAGTGCCGGCCATCACGACCGGTCGCTCCGCCTCGGCCAGTAAGCGACCCGCCCGCTCGATCTCCTGGGCGTCGGCTCCGCGCGAGGGCTGCCCGACGCGCGCACCTAGGCCGTCGTCTTCGAGAGCGCTCATGAACACGTAGTCGAGTGGGAAATCCACGAAAGCGGGGCCCCCATGCGGCGCCAAAGCCGCACCAAGCGCCTCGTCCACCAAACCGGGGATCTCCGCGGTCGACTGAGCCGTCGTCGCCAGCTTGCACAGAGGCCTCACGAAGGGCACGTGGTCGATCTCCTGTAGCGAGCCCTGGCCCCAGCGCAAGGTGGGCGCCCTCCCGCCCAGCACCACCATCGGCGTGTGATTGGCCTGAGCACTCGCCATCGCGCTCATTCCGTTCGTCACGCCCGGGCCGGCCGTCAAGGCGCACACGCCGGGCTCGCGCGTCACCTTGGCCCAGCCCTCAGCCGCGAACGCCGCGGTCTGCTCGTGGCGCACGTCCACGATCTCGATGCCCTCCTCGCGGCAGCCGTCATAGATCGAGAACAGGTGCCCGCCCGAGAGCGTGAACAGCTTGCTCACGCCATTCGCCTTCAACCGGCGCGCGATCAGCCGTCCCCCATGCAGCTCCTGGGCCTGGTCGGTGCTCTCCTGGGTGCCTTGCGTGGACATCGAGGTTCGCGACTTTACTTGAGCGGGCATGCCCGGGGTGGGACTCGAACCCACACGCCCTTGCGGACTATCGATTTTAAGTCGACGGCGTCTTCCAATTCCGCCACCCGGGCGCATCTTGGCACTTTAGTCCAGCAGATATCGCCCATGTCTAGAGTGGACTCCAAGCAGACGCTCTGCCTGCTCCGCTCACACCCAGCTTCCTCCGTGCGCTCAGCGTCCTCACCCGCTATCTCAACGTCCTCCCCTGCGATCCCATCGCGAGAAGGCTCGAGCGAGCCGCACACCCGCCCAAGAGGACCCACCGGTGTTTATCTGGCCTTGCACGAGGGCAGCGATACTTCGTACAAGACCGCAACTACCTCGTTGCTAGCGTGTATTTAGGAGCGAGAGCAGCGAAAGGACCGCCGTGGAGGTCTCCGCACTAAAAGCCCCAGTAGCGCCCGGCCTGAAAAGCCCTTCGGCCCTGTTGCGCCTGCAGTCCGACGAGCGCCTGATCGGGCTCATCCGGGAAGGCCGGCACGCAGCCTTCGAGACCCTCTTCTCGCGCTACCAGTCGCGCCTGCTCGCCTTCTGTAGGCACATGCTCGGCTCCAAGGAGGACGCCGAAGACGTGCTCCAAGAGGTGTTCACGGCCGCTTTCAACGCGATCCTCGCCGATAGCCGCGAGATCAACGTGCGCCCGTGGCTCTACCGGATCGCCCGCAACCGCTCGCTCAACCATCTGCGCAAGGCGAGTGCCATCGGGGTGGACTCGATGGATGTCCACTACGCCGAGGGAGGTCTCTCAACCGCTGAGAAGGTCATGCGTCGCGAGAGTTTCCGCCAGCTCATCGGCGACGTCCAGGACCTGCCCGAGACCCAGCGCACCGCCTTGCTCCTGCGCGAGATCGACGCGCTCTCCTACGAGCAGATCTCAGACGCCATGGAGACGACGGTGCCCGCGGTCAAGTCGCTCTTGGTGCGCGCCCGCATCTCCTTGGCCGAGGCGGCCGAGGCACGCAAGCTCACCTGCGACGAGGCCCGCCTGGAGCTCGGAGAAGTCGCCGAGGGACTTGCCAAGACGAGCCCCGCGGTGCGCAGGCACGTCCGCGACTGTGAGCGCTGCCGCTCATTTCGCAAGCAGCTCAAGGACAACAACGTGGCCCTCGCCGCCATGCTCCCCGTGGGTCCTCTGTTGCTGCTCAAGAAGCTCGTCCTTACCAAGCTGGGGTCAACCGCCGGGGCCGGCCATGTGGCCGGCGCCGGCGGAGCAGGGGCCGCAGCCGGCGCTGGAGCGGTGGGAGGCGCCGGCGCCGGCGGTGGTTTTGTAACGGCGGGCGTGAGCGCCTTGGCAACCAAGGCGGTCGCGGGACTTGCCGTAGCCGCGATCGTGACCGCCAGCACGGTCGAGGCCGACCACGCCACGAGCCATGTCCGCCGCCACCACTACCGGGCAAGCGTCGCCTCTGTGCTCGGAACGGGCAGCGCCAGCACGCCGGTGGTAACCCACTCGGTCTCCCAGCCCTCGAGCGTCGCCGTGCCGATTGCCGCCGGTGCCCAACTGGCGACGAAGCTCAGGCACCGTCACACACACAAGGCCAAGCTCGCGGTCCCCACCGATAATCCAGCGAGCCTCCCGGACACGACTTCGACGGCGACCGCCACCCCGTCGCCGCCCATCCCGCCCAAGGTCGCCACACAGCCCGTGACCGAGGTCACGACCGAGTCGACCCAACTGCCGAGCACGCAAGCGCCGGCTGCTCCTACTCCTCCCGCGGAAGTCACGAGCACCACAACGGCGACCACGCCGCCAACTGAAACGCCTGCGCCCACGCCCGAAACACCGCCGGCCGAAGCTCCCGCAGCCACCACCCCGCCACCTGAAACGCCGGCCGCCCCCGAAGGTGTGAGTCCCACGCCGCCGCCCGCGAGCGGAATCGTGACGCAGACCCCCACCGGCTCAGGCAGCGACCAGACGCAGGTCCCACAGACGCCGGCACCATAGTCACCGCCGGGGCAGGTCGACAGACCCCGGCGCCATAATTACCCAGGGCAAGAGGTCCCACAAGCCCCGGCGCCTTAGCTATCCGAACGAGAAGCTCTTCAGCGGCACTTCAAGCACGCCGGAGCTTGCGACCGGCTCCGACACGGTCACCGGCTCGCTGGTGAGCATCTCGATCACCACGCCTTCGCGCGCGCCGGGGCGTTCGGGCAGCAGCATCACGTCGCGTCCGTGCATCGTCTGCCCGTCCAAGAAAGCGCTGTAGAGCACCTCATAGCCGCCGAGGGTGGAGCTGATGCGCGTCTTGCCCTCCCCTTCGAAGCGGAAGTGGGCGAAACGCTCGGCAAGCGCGTGGGTGTAGCCGGCTGCGAACACGGGCAGCGCACCGCTCACGTTGCCTTCGTAGGCCTCCAGGCGCATAGGCGCCACGGCATAGGAATCCTCGAGCCTTCCCCCTGAACTGTGCGTGACCTTCACATAGCCGCCCGGGTCGGGAGCCGTGCGATAGAGGCTTTTGTACCTGAAGCTGAACGGCACCGCCCCCCCGTGCGAATAGCGCGCGTCGAGCAGGCTCAGCGCAAAGGCGACCGCAAGCGCGAGCACCGCCACACCGCCCACGATCGTCAGGGCGCGCCAAGCGGGTGCGGCAGCGCGCCAGCGTGGTGCCAGCAAGGTGCCCAAGGTGGGGCCATATTGCGGCTTGAGCGGCACCGAGGCCATCTAGCGGTCCGTCATTTGGCCGTCACTCATACCGCCCGTCGCTCGTTTCCTCGCTGCCCACATCTCTAGTCGCTCCCCAGTCACTCGCCGATCGAGAACAGGGACTCCAGGTCATGCCTGGAGAACGCGGCGAAGGCAACCATCGTCTGCGTGCGCCCAACCCCCGAGAGCTGGCCGATCCCTTCGGTCACCACATCCGCCAGTTGCTCGTGGTCGGGAACCCTCACGATCGCGATGAAGTCCCACTGGCCGGTGACCGAATAGGCCTCCGCGACCCCCTCGACGTCGGCGAGCTCGGCACCCAGCGTGGAGAGCGCATCGCGCTCTGCCTCGATTAGCACCACCGCGTGGGTCATCGTCATGTCCGCCCCCGCTCGTCTGGGACCAGACAAGCTGGACGCTCCAGCTCCCCGCCGCCGGGCTCCTCCCCGCTCATGGCGAATGAGTGTCGCCGGGTGCCAAAACGACCACCTCCGAAGCGCCTTGTGCCTCGACCTCTGACTTGAAGGCCCGCACGTCGGTCTCAATCGGAGGGAACGTGTCGTAGTGGCAGGGAATCACCTGCTTGGCGCCGATCATGCGCGCCGCCTCGACCGCGTCGTGGCGGTCCATCGTGTAGTGGCCACCGATGCACATCAAGGCCACATCGATGCCGCCGGCCTGCTTGGCGTTGAGCGCCAGGTCGGAGAAAAGGCCTGTGTCGCCGAGGTGGTAGATCGTCTTGCCCCCGAATTTCACGATCAAGCCGGCAGGAACGTTGACGGTGCCCTTCGGGGTCGTGGATGTGTGCCATGCCGGAACGAGCTTCGCCGAGCCCCACTCGAGCTCGACGGTGCCGCCGATGTTGGGGTCGTGCACGTTCTCCAAGCCCTCCTCGCCCAGCTCGTTGGCGATCTCCACGATCGCCACGACGTGGGCTCCTGTGCGCTTGGCGATCGCCACGGTGTCGCCGATGTGATCGGCATGGCCGTGCGTGAGCAGAATCGCATCCGGGCTCAGCTCCTCGGCGGAGACGGCCGCCTTGGGGTTGCCCGTGAGGAAGGGGTCGATCAACACCGAGGTGTCGCCGTCCGAGAGCTCGAAGGCCGCGTGGCCGAGAAAGCGAATCTGCATGTTCAATGCTCCTCCGTCGATGGTTGATTGTTTTGAGGTTCCCGCCCACCCGTTTCCCGCCCACTCGACTCCTGGCCGTCCTTCACCTTGTCGCCGTGGACTGCTGTCGAGGGCTCGCGACCAAGCGCAAGCTCGTGAGCAAGCTCGAAGCCGACCGCCACGCCCACGAACATGCCGAGCCTTGTCTGCTCGGCCACGAGCGTGCCTACCGCGCTGGCGCGCTCGCCCTCGTCTTGCTCCCCGGCGACTCGATTGATCTCGGCGTCGTGGACCGCCCCGAACCAGCCGCCTTCGGCCAGCGCTTCGGCCAACATGCGCTGAAGCGTGGGTGCGGCGTGCACCACGACGTCTTGGGCGTGCGCGAGACGCCCAGGCTCGACCAGGGCCGCGAGAGCCTCGTCCACCTCGGCTGCACTATAGGAGCGATCGGGCAAAGCCACCTCATCATAGGGCGGCAATCGCGACGCCCTCACCGGTCCTCACCGGGCCCGTAGAGCGGGGCGGGCGAAAGCTCAAACAGACCTCGCGCGACTCAGGCCGACGCCGAACGTGAGGCCCAGGAGAGCACCGACCGCGCCTGCAAGCCAGCTCACTTCCGGGCGCGCATAGGGCATCGCCAGCAACACCACCGCGATCGCGCCGGTGCCAAGCAGGTCGCCCTCGTAGTACTCCCCCGCGCGGGCCGCCATCGCGCTCGGGGCTGCCCAGGCCGCGAGCAAGGCCAAAGCCCCCGCATTGGCGCCGCTCACGACGGGAAACGCATAGACGGCCTCGGCCGCCAGTCCACCGGTGACCCCGGCGGCGAAGAACAAGGCAAGCACCACAAACGGCCCGTGACGTCGCTCCAGCAGGCCCCCGAACACCGCGACGGCTAGCAACGTGGCGAACATGAACAGACCGCTGGAGAAGCCGCGCCCGTACACGAACTGACTGGTGAGGAGCCGCCACCAGTCGCCTTTCAAGGGACCGGCGATGATGAGCTTGCTGAGACTCAGGTAGGCACCCTGCGCGGCGACCCAGATCCCGCAGGCTGCCACCACGAGGGCGATCGTGGCGTAGGGAGGCGTATCGGAGCGCAGCCCCGCGATCTCCCCGCTGCGCAGACGGCCCAATGACCTGCGCCGGAACAACCCGGTGCGCGGCTTGCCGAGACGGTCGCGCGGCAGCTTCGGCGCGCGTCTGCGCAGTCTGTGCCCGCAGTAGGGGCACTCGGTTATGTACGGGCTGACCTCAGATCCGCACTTCTTGCAGACCACGAACAGATCGGCGCTAGAGGTCATCGTGTCATTCTAGGGGGCCCCGCCAACGCCGATTGCGGGGGCTCTGGCCCTCCCGTCGACTCCGCCGGGACAGGGGCGGCGATAGAGTCCAGTATGTCCTCGCCGCGATCTGCAGTTGCCCTGTGGGCGCCCGGGCGAGTCGATACCAGCGACTGCCAAAGGAAACCGATCGATGCAACTCGGCTACGAGAAGAAGCTCTACATCCTCGCCTTCGACCACCGCGGCTCGTTCCAGAAGAAGTTCTTCGGGATCGAGGGCGAGCCCGACCCGGAGCAGACCGCGATGATCGCCGACGCCAAGCACCTCATCTTCGAGGGTATGCAGCGTGCGGTGGCCGAAGGAGCGGATCCTTCGATCACCGGGGTGCTCGTCGACGAGCAGTTCGGCGGGAGCGTCCCCGAGGAAGCCCGCGCGCAGGGCCTCAAGCTCGCGATGCCCGCCGAGCGTTCGGGCCAGAACATGTTCGACTTCCAATATGGAGACGATTTCGGCGAGCACATCGAAAGCTTCGACCCCGATTTCACGAAGGTTCTCGTCCGCTACAACCCCGAGGGCGATGCCCAGGAGAACCGCGAGCAGCTGGGCAAGCTGAGGCGCCTATCGGACTGGCTGCACTCCAAGCAGCGCAAGTTCCTGTTCGAGCTGCTCGTGCCGGCCGAGGAGTCCCAGCTACAGGCGGTCGGAGGCAGCACGGAGCGCTATGACACAGAGCTGCGACCCGAGCTGATGCGGCGCGCCATCGCCGAGATCCAGGACGCCGGGATCGAGGTGGACATCTGGAAGATCGAGGGCGTAGACGAGCGCTCTGATTGCGAAATGCTCGCCGCCCAAGCCCGCGGCGGCGGCCGCGACGGCGTCGTGTGCGTGGTGCTCGGTCGCGGCGCCGACGACGCCAAGGTCGATCACTGGCTGGCACAGGCCGCCCCGGTGGATGGCTTCGTGGGCTTTGCGATCGGCCGCTCGATCTGGTGGAACCCCTTGAAGGAATACGTGGACGGCAAGATCGAACGCTCAACCGGAGCCCACCAGATCGCCGAGAACTACCTGCGCTTCGTCAAGGTCTACGAGCAAGCCGAGGGCAAGGCCCCGGTCGCGTAGCGCCATGCGCATGCGGCAAAGCTTGACCGAGATCGAGCGGGCATTTGCCCGCGAGATCTCAATGGAGCGGCGCCGGCGGGCATCGCTGCGGCGGACCGCCGAGCAGCGCGCGATGAAGCGCGAAGTGGACCGGCGCCATAAACGTGGCTCGGTCCGTTTCGTCCTGCTCGTGCTCACACTCATTCTGACCGCCGCGATCGTGACGGTCGTGATGTTCCGCACGCTCTATCTGCTGCTCAGCTAGGACTCCCCCAGCTTTCCCAAGGCGTCGTCCACCTCGGTGCGGACCGTCTCGCCCGCAACATCCGTCTGCTCGCTCTGATCGCGCTGGATCTCGACGTATATCTCTGTCCGAAAGACTGGGATGTCGTGAGGTGCGTGGATGCCGATACGCACCTTCTCCCCCACCACGGACAGGACCGATACCTCGATGTCGTCGCCGATCATGATGCTCTGGTTGGGCTTGCGCGTCAGAACCAGCATCGGTGCACCCTTCTCGTTGGCCATGGACTTAGTGCGAGATCGCCCCCGGCCCCGCCCTAGGGCAAGCATAGTGTCCCGCTCCACCGAACGCAGGCACGGCTCATGATGGATGCTTCGGGGCACCGTAGATTTGGGTGGGCAAACCGTCTGTGCCCGATACGTCAATACCGCTGCTGGAGAGGAGTTTGGAGCGACTTGAAGGCCGCCTCAGCGGGCAAGCCAAGCATGCGCTAGTCTCCCGGGCCGTTCATGGCTCGTAGATCACTTCGCCCGCACCTAAACCAGATCCGAAGCTGGGTACGCCAAGGTCGTACCGACGCCTGGGTTGCCCATCAGCTCGAGGTCACCGTCCAGGAGATCGAGCAGTTCAAGCGCCAGAACGATCTCTTCGGCGACGAGGGTCCCGCCGAGGGTGCCGGTCCCGCCGTGGCCTATCCCGACGAGATCGACCTGCGCGCCGAGGACGACGAGCTGATTGCCGCCGAACTGGAGGCAGCGATGGAGGCTGAACGCGCCAAGGCCGAGGCCAAGGCAGCGGAAGCCGAGAACGAGGAGGATGCCCCAGCGACGCCCCGTCGCAGGCGCAGCCGCCGCGGGCGCGGCCGCTCCGGCCGCGACAGCGGACCCTTGGAGGGCACCTTCGATCACGGCGAAGAGGGCTACGGTCTGTGGCTGGATCCCGCGATCCAGGACAATCCGGTCTACGCCGAGCACTGGGCCGGCCACCGCCCGGTCGAGGTCACCGTCGAGGAGGATCAGATAGTGATCCGCCGCGCCGGCGACGAGGATTAGGGGCTACTCAGCCGGGATCAGCCGGCCGCCGGCGTAGTCGGTGGCCTCGCGCAGGTAGCGCGCGAAGGCGGCGTCGATCACGATGCTCGAGTCCCAGGCCCAGGGGTCCTCTGGCGCCGCGTCCATCGCAAGCTGCAGGCACCAGGAAGTGCCGTGCCCGTACAGCTCGGCCAGTTCATCCGCGGTGAAGCGCCCGCCGAGGCGTTTGCGCAACTCAGCCACGAGCGAGTCGATGATCCGCTGCAGTAGTGGGCGTCGCTCCGCGGGCGCTCCCGCCAGGCGCCGCTCACCCTGCTGCCACTGGTATAGAGCGTTGTCGAATCCCGACATGAGCGCCGAGGCTAGCAGCGCACTCCTCCCATGCCACTGGCGGCTGGGAACGCGATGCTCACACCCCCGCGAGGGCGGGCCCCGAGGCCCGGCTCAGTTGGCCGGCAGCCCACCGACGATGTAGGCCTGCTCGCCCGCGTGGATCATGCCGAGCCGGCGCGCGTCCGCCTGTACGGTGCCCGGGCTCGCGAGCGTGGCATGCTGCTGGCGCAAGACCTGGTTCTGGCGCTCGAGCACACGTACTTGGGCGCTATCGCGCTTTGATTCGCCCCACGCTGAGAACAGGCGCAACCCGGCGCTCAGGTAGAGATAGGCAATCGCAACCATCACGCACAGCATGGCGATGCGGCCCAAACGGTCCCAGCGCACTCGCGCGATCGGACCTGCCGATGCGGGCGGTCGCTTGCGGGCGGACGCGGACCGGCGAGCACCGGCGGCTCGTGGCACGGAAGCTGAGGCGGCGGGCATGCAGTCGCATTCGCCCTCCCCTGCCAAGCTCCTGCAAGCCGGTCGCAAGCCGGCCCTAGGTCAGCCGCGGAAGACCGAGCGCCCGGGGAACTGGGCGTCGGCCCCGAGCTGCTCCTCGATGCGCAGGAGCTGGTTGTACTTGGCGACCCTGTCCGAGCGCGAGGGGGCACCTGTCTTGATCTGCCCGCACCCGGTCGCCACCGCGAGGTCGGCGATCGTCACGTCCTCGGTCTCTCCCGAGCGGTGGCTCATCACCGCGGTGTAGCCCGCCTCGCGCGCCATTGCGATCGCCGCGAGCGTCTCCGTGAGGGTGCCGATCTGGTTGACCTTGATCAGGATCGAGTTGGCCACGCCGAGCTCGATCCCACGGGCCAAGCGCTCGGTGTTCGTCACGAACAGGTCATCGCCCACCAGTTGCGTGCCCGCACCGATGCGCTCGGTGAGTGTCTTCCAGCCCTCCCAGTCCTGCTCGTCCATGCCGTCCTCGATCGACACGATCGGGTAGCGAGCGGCAAGTGTCGCCCAGTAGTCGGCCAGGTCGGCCGCGCTGAGCGTGCGACCCTCGTGCTCCAGGACGTAGGCGCCATCCTTGTACAGCTCGCTGGTAGCCGGGTCGAGCGCGATCGCCACGTCGGTGCCCGGCTCGTAGCCGGCCGCCTCGATGCCCGCGACGAGCACCTCGAGTGCCTCCTCGTTGGAGGCGAGATCGGGCGCGAAGCCGCCCTCGTCGCCACCGGCGGTCGATAGGCCCTGCTCGTGCAAGGTGCGCTTGAGCGAATGGAAGACCTCGGCGCCCATGCGTACGCACTCGGAGAACGTGGGCGCACCGCAGGGGACGACCATGAACTCCTGGAAGTCAACCTTGTTGTCGGCATGGGCGCCTCCGTTCAAGACGTTCATCATCGGCACGGGCAGCACCCGGGCGGCCTCGCCACCGAGATAGCGCCACAGTGGCAGGCCCTCCTCGGAGGCCTGTGCGTGGGCGACCGCCAAGGACACCCCCAAGATCGCATTGGCGCCCAGGCGCGACTTGTTGGGGGTACCGTCGAGAGCGATCAAGGCCTCGTCGAGACCTTGCTGGTCGCTTGCGTCCATGCCGGCCACGGCACCCGCGATCTCACCGTTCACGTTGGCCACGGCTTTGGTGACGCCCTTGCCCGACCACTGCTCGCCACCGTCGCGCAGCTCGGTGGCCTCGAACTCGCCCGTGGAGGCACCCGAGGGAACGGCCGCGCGACCGTGGGCACCCGAGCGCAGTGCGACCTCGGCCTCGACCGTGGGGTTGCCGCGGCTGTCGAGGACTTGGCGGGCATGGACTCTCTCGATCTGGCTCATCTCTCGGTGCTCTCCTTTGGGTCCATCTTCTCGGGCTCCGTCCTCTCGCGAAATCGCTGTGCGGCCGCGCGCAGGGCCAGCTCTGGGTCGACATGCGCCTTGCGCGCCTCATCCACGAGCATGAACAGGCGCTCGCCTATCGCGCGAAAGGATTCCCTATCTCCGCTCTCGGTGCCTCGCGCTGAGGGATGCCTGCCCGCCGACGCTGCCCTGCGCTGGAGCTTACGGGCGTACAGCAGCGCGGGCAGGTTCTCGGGGACCTCGCCGAACACGCCAGGCTCGCGTCCAGGCTCGGTTGCCTTGATGGCGTCCCAGTTGTCCAGCACCTCGGTCGCGTCCTTCACCTCGACCTCCCCAAACACGTGCGGGTGGCGTCGAATGAGCTTCTGACGGCAGTGCTCCGCCACCTGAGCGAGATCGCCGACGCCGCGCTCCTCCAGAAGCAACGCCAGGAACACCACCTGGAAGAGCACATCGCCGAGCTCGTCAAGCATCTTGGCGTCATCGCCGCGGTTGGCGGCGTCGGCGAGCTCGTAGGCCTCCTCGAGGGTATGTGGCACGATCGAGCGCTCATCCTGCTCGCGGTCCCAGGGGCACTCGCGGCGCAAGCGGCGGGTGAGCGCGTCGAGGTCAGTCAGTGCCTGAAGAGGGTCAGGCGTGGACATCTAGGACTCCGCCCGGATGCTGTGCAGGACTGCACCGAGCCAGTCCACATGCCATGCCAGCCTCACCGTAGCCACCGCCCGCGGACCTGAAAGGGCCGAGCTAGGCGGACCGACCTGCGCTATTTCGCGGGTGTGGTGGTCCCGGAGGAGCCGGTGGTGGGGGCGCCCGTCTGGGGGGTAGCCGTGGTCGGCGCACCCGTCGGCGCCGGAGTGGCGGGCGCTTTGTAGCCCTTGCAATCCTTGACCGAATATTCGGCGCGGCATTCGGTGCGCCCTTCCCACTTCTTGCGGAAGTTCTTGATGAATTCCGACAATGACTTCTGCTGCTTTTCGGCCGTGATCTGCTGAGAGATCGTGGACTGAACCTTGGAGAGCGCTTGCTGGCTGCCCGGGATCGTCTTCTTCACTTCGTAGATGTAGTAGCCGAAGGGCGTCTTGATCGGGCCACCGAGCACGTTCAACTGTGCTTTGAAGACTGCTTCGTCGAGCGCCTTCTCCTCCTGGCCCTTGACCACACCGGGCAAGGATCCCCCGGCGGCCTTGCTGACCGGATCGATCGAGGTGCTCTTGGCGACGCTTGCAAAGCTCTTGCCTGATTGGATTTCTTTCTTGGCCTTTTCAGACTGAGCCAAGGTCTTGGTGAGAACGATCAGGATGTTGCGCTTTTCGGGCTGGCCGTACTGAGACTTGTGCTGTTCGTAGTAGGCCGTGATTTCCTTCTGTGTCGGCTTCTTCCCGGCTTCCTTGCTCACCTTCTGCTGAATCTTCGAGGAGAGGGTGTTGAGCTTCACCCTCAGCAGCAGATCGGAGACGGTGTAGCCCGTGCTGGCAAGGAATTTCTGGAAATCCGCTTCCTTGGGGAACTGCTGGGCCTTGATCTGGTTGAACTGCTTCTTGACTTCGGCGTCAGAGACTTTGATGCCCCGTTCTTCGGCCTCCTTGATCACCCAGTTGGCGGAGATCAGGTAAGCGAGAACCTGCTGCTTGAGCGCCGTGTACTGCTGTTCGCACTGGGACTTGAGCGTCGCGGCCGTGGGCTTTGGCTGCCCCTTGGCGGGCTTCGGCGCGGTCGCTTCGAGATGAGCGATGCAGTTTTTGTAGGTGGGCGGGTCGGGCACGACCGCCTTGGGCGCGGTCTGGCCGGAAGCGGTCGCCGAGGCGGCGCTCGAGCTTGCGGCCACCGCCATCCAGTGATTGAACGTATCGGTGGTGATCGGCGTGCCGTTGACGCTGACCACAGCGTTGCCTGGGATGCCGCCGCTACCGCACGCGGTGAGCGTCACCCCTGTAAGCAAAACGGCGCCAAGCGCCGCGATTTGACCCGATAGTTTGGACACGACGCGGGCACTCTAGCGGAAACATACCAAGCTGTGCTTAACGACTTCCTTAAAGGTGCCTAAGCGCCCCTCCGGGATCTGATGCGCCCCCAATGGGGACGCTCGTTTCGCGGGGAGCGAGGGGAGTTTGCTAAGCGGCTTCGCGCGTGATCGCTAGGAGCACGTCGGCGGCGCGCACCACGGTGGGGAAGCGCTGCTCACCCTCCTTGGGCACCCGCACCGAGACCTGCGAGCGACCCGACTCGTACAGCGCCTCGGGCAGCTCCTCGCGCAAGCGCTTGGCGCGCACCGAGTCGAGCTCGATCGGCGTGACCGCGAGACGATCTCCGCGGAAGCTCACGGCCTGGGCACCGGCTTGGCCGAACTTGATGCGCGCCCTTTGCAAGGCGAGCAGGTTGCCAAGCGGCTCCGGGACCGGTCCGAAGCGGTCCTCGAGCTCCTCGCGCAGGCGTTCGACATCGGCGACCTCGAGGGCCGAGGCGATACGGCGATGGACCTCGATCTTGGCCTGCTCGTAGGGCACGTAGTCGGCGGGGACATAGGCGTTGACATTGACGTCCAAGCGCACGGGCTCAGGAAGCTCCTCCCCCTGCTCGCCCTCGGTGGGGTGGGCGGAACCCATTCCCCGGACCGCCTCGTCGAGCATCTGCATGTAGAGCTCGAAGCCAAGCGCCGCCACGTGCCCGGACTGCTCGTCGCCGAGCAGGTTGCCGGCACCCCTGATCTCCAGATCGCGCATCGCCACCTTGAAGCCTGCGCCCAACTCCGTGTAGTCCGAGAGCGCCGAGAGCCTTTGCGCCGCCTCGGGCGTGAGCGCCGCCGCGGAGTCGTAGAGGAGATAGGCGTAGGCACGCTCACGGCTGCGCCCCACCCTTCCCCGGATCTGGTAGAGCTGGGCTAGGCCGAAGGCATCGGCGTGCTCCACGATCAAAGTGTTGGCCTGGGGGATGTCGATGCCCGACTCGATGATCGAGGTGCACACGAGCACGTCGGCGCCCCCTTGTAGGTAGTCCATCATCACGGCCTCGAGCTCGCCCTCACCCATCTGGCCATGGGCTACCGCGAAGCGCACCCCCGGGCAGAGCGCACGCAGGCGCTCGGCCGTCTCGTCGATCGACTCGACCCGGTTGTGCATGAAGAAGGCCTGGCCTTTGCGCTGGTGCTCGCGCAGGATCGCCCGCTTGACGAGCTCCTCCTCATACTCGCCCACATACGTCTTGACCGGCCGGCGCCCCTCCGGAGGCGTCTCGATCACCGAGATCTCGCGCAAGCCGGCCAAGGACATTTGCAAGGTGCGCGGGATCGGGGTGGCTGACATCGAGATCACGTCCACCTTCAGCTTCAGCTGGCGCAACAGCTCCTTCTGCTTGACCCCGAAGCGCTGCTCCTCATCCACGATCAATAGGCCCAGGTCCTTGGCGCGGACATCGCGCGAGAGCACCCGGTGGGTGCCGATCAGGATGTCCACGGCACCGCTCGAGAAACCCGCGAGTGCCACCTTCTGCTCGGGGGCGGAGCGAAAGCGCGAGACGTGCTCGAGTGTGATCGGATAATCCGCCAGGCGCTCTGAGAAAGTGCCGTAGTGCTGTTGGGCAAGGATCGTGGTGGGCACCAGCATGAGCACCTGCTTGCCCTGACTGGCGGCCTTGAAGGCGGCGCGCAGGGCCACCTCGGTCTTGCCGTAGCCAACGTCGCCGCATACCAGCCGGTCCATCGGCTGGGGCGCTTCCATGTCGGCCTTGACTAGCTCGATCGCCTCCATCTGGTCGGCCGTCTCGTTGTAGGGGAAGCGCTCCTCGAACTCCCTCTGCCAGTCGGAGTCGGGCTCGAAGGCGTGGCCGGCGCGGCGGCGGCGCTCGGCGTACAGGCTGAGCAGCTCGCCGGCGAGCTCCTGTGCGGCTCTGCGTGCACGTGCCTTCATCGCCTCCCAGCGCGTGCCACCAAGCTTTGAGAGAGGTGGCCCGCCATCTCCGCCGGCCCCCACGTAGCGAGAGATCTTGGCGAGCTGGTCGGTGGGGACGAACACCTTGTCGTCGCCTTGGTATTCGAGGTAGAGATAGTCGCGTGTGACGTGGGCCACCGTGCGCGTCTCGAAGCCCGCGAAGCGCGCCACGCCGTGATCCTCGTGCACGACGATGTCACCCGTGCGCAGCTCGGTGAACGAGCGTAGGGCACCCCGTCGCGCGGGTCCCGCAAGGCCCTCGGAGGCGCCCCCGCCGGGACGCTCGGCGCGACGGCGGCGCAGGAGACGGTGCTCGGGGTAGACCGCCAGCTTCATCGAGGGAGCCACGAAGCCCTCGCGCAGCGAGGCCGCCGCGAAGCGCAGCGAGGCCTCCAGAGGAGCCCGCGTGACATCCACCTCAGCGTCGAGCCAGTCGGCCTTGAGACGCCCGAGGTTGTAGGCGGCACGCTCGCCTTCGCCCCTGCGGGGGAAGGCCACGACCGTGCGGTAGCCAGAGCGCACCAGCTTCTCGAGCTCCGGCTCAGCCTCGGCCAGCGAGCGGGCGGCGGTGTCGGCGGCGGAGGCGCGCAGCTCGATCTCCTGGCCGCTGGACATCGCCGACAGCCAGATTCGGGTGCGGTCGGCCACACTTGACTGCACCTCCTCCGGGCTCACGTACAGGTGATGGGCGTCCTCGTCGGCGAAGGCGGCGCACACGTCGCTCCAGTGGTCGGTCAGTGCCGGAGCGAGCTCCTCCTCGGCGGCCACGATCAAGTCCGTGCCGGGGTCGATCAGGTCGAGGAGGGCGCCGAAGCGCTCTACCGGCAGAAGCTCGGCGATGTCCGGGCGCCCCTCACTGCTGTCGCCGCCGCCCTCGGCGCCGTTGAAAGCGCCTGTGGCGGCTGCGATCTCGGCCAGCTCGCGGTGCTCGGGGGCCAGCTCGGCGGCGGGCGCGATCTCGACCTCTTCGATGTCGCCGAGCGAGCGCTGGGTGAACGTGGAGAACCAACGTAGGGATTCGATCTCGATGTCGAACATGTCCACGCGCACGGCGTGCTCCTCGGTGGCCGGGAACACGTCGAGCAAGCCCCCGCGCGTGGCGAATTGCCCACGCTCCTGCACCTGGTCGACATGCTCGTAGCCGGCGCCGACGAGGTCGGTGGCACACTCGTCGAGGTCGAGCAGCTCGCCAACGCGCAACGTGAACGAACGCGGGCGCAACTCGGGGTCGGGCACCTTCTCTGACAGGGCCACGGCCGAGACGACGACCACGGGTGCGTCGTCCTGCGCGCGCCGACCGCGCGAGCCGGGGCTCGAGGTGGGTGTCCCATCTCCGTCCTGGCCAAGTGGAGCAAGCAGCGCGTCCAGCGCCGCCACCCGCAGGCCCACGAGATGCGGCGGCGGGGTGAGGTGCGACTCGTAGGCCACACCTCGCGAGGGGTAGAAGCGCACACGCCTAGGTGCCAGCCAGGCACGCAGATCGCCCGCGAGGTCGCGGGCTGCACGGTCGTCACCGACCACCACGAGCGTGGGGCGTGTTGCATCCCGATCGGCGAGCGCGGCGATCGTGAAAGGCCTAAGCGAGGAGGACACGAAGGCGTGCCCTCCCTCGCGCAGGAGCTGAGCCCCGCCGGCATCTTGGTCGATTGTGCCTAGTAGCGAACGTAGCGACATCGGCACGAAGTGGGAAGAACGTCTAGGGATGAGCTCGGCGACAACGGCAAGGCGGGAAGAGGCGGTTGAGTGGAGGTGCAAACATTTTTTTGCGAATCTTCCAACATGTAATTGTTTATGGGTGTCACGATCTTATAATTTTGAATACACATCCCCCCTACTCCTCTCGCCCGAGCACCACGCGCTCAACCGCCTCGCAGGCGCCCCCGATCAGCTCGCTGACCTCGTGGGGTGGCTCGCGGAAGCGCCCGAGCACATACGAGGAGACGATCTCGGGGTCGGTCGATGCGGGCCGTCCCACGCCTATCCGGACGCGCATGAAGTCCCCGCCACCGAGCTCGCGCTTGATCGACTTTAGGCCGTTGTGACCGGCCAGGCCACCGCCGAGGCGGGTGCGTACGTCGCCGAAGGGCAGGTCGATCTCGTCGTGGACGACGAGCACCCGCTCGAGCGGGAGCTTGAACGAGCCGCGGGCGGGCCCGACCGAGCGGCCGGCGTCGTTCATGTAGGTCTGCGGCCAGAGCAAGGCCGCGCGTAGGCGCACGCGCGAGGTCGAGCCCACCCGGAGGGTTCCCTCCGCGATGCGCCCGCGGAAGCGGTCCTTGGGGCGCGGAAAGTCCCAGCGCGAAGCTAGCTCGTCGGCCACCATGAAACCCACGTTGTGGCGAGTGTGCAGATGCTCGCGGCCGGGATTGCCCAGGCCGACGATCAGCCAGTCGATGGCCGCGCCGCCACCAAAGAGCTTCAGGAGCTACTCCTCTGAGGAGCCGCCGTCGGCGGCGGCCTCACCGGACTCGCCGTCCGACTCGCCAACGAGCTCGGTCTCGGATTCCAGCTCGATCTCCTCCTCGGTCTGCAGGCGAGGCGCCGAGACCGATGCCACCGTGGTGGTGAGATCGTCGAGCAAGGTGACGCCCTCGGGAACGGCGATCGCCTCCAGAGCGAGGGTGTCTCCGATATTCAGCTCGCCGAGCTCGTGCACGATCGACTCGGGGATGGCGGTGGGAAGCGCTTCGATGTTCAGCTCGCGCGTGAGCTGCTCGAGGATGCCGCCTTCCTTGACGCCCGGGGTGTCCTCGACGCCGGTGAGCTCGAGCGGGACGACGGCGTGGATCGGCTTGTCCAGGCGCACCCGCAGCAGGTCTACGTGGGTCGTCTCGCCTCGCACGGGGTCGCGCTGGGCCTCCTTGAGGACGACCGGGGTGGCCTTAGCGCCGTCGATGGAGAGATCGACCACAGCACCGGAGCCGGCCAAGGCGAGCCGCAGCTCGCGCGCGTCGACGCTGAAGCTGACCGGGTCAGAGCCACCCCCATAGAGCACTCCGGGGATGCGGCCGGTGCGGCGCAAGCGCCGCGCGGAGCGCGATCCGTCGGGGTCGCGGGAGGCGACGTCGAGCTTGGTGGTAGCAGTGGCCATGAGAAGGCCGGGGACTTTAGCAATCCGCTTCGCTGTTGATCGGCTTGCCGATCGAGAGCAGGGCCACAGATATACCCGTGAGGAAGTTCCCGGAGCGCTTGACGGTCACGCACTGGACGGTTGGCAGGTGCCCGATCACCGTCCAAGCAACACGTGTGGGGCCCGTGGAGCCAGTGAGTGAATGATTGGTTTCTGAGGTTAGATCGAGGATCTTGACCGAGCCGGTGCGGTGCAAAGTGGCCGCATCGGCCTTGACCGCCGCGACACACTTGGGTATCGCTGCACAACCGGAGAGCTTGGCGAGCATGCCGCGTTCGTTGCCCACCGCCTGGGCCTGGAGCACGGCAAGGATGTCGGCGCGTTCGACGTTTTCGGTCGCGAAGAAGCGTGCCAGGAGGCCGCTGATCCCCAGGAACAGCACCACCACGAGCGCGATCAGCACCCTATGCAGCGGGCGCAACCTGCTGAGAGCACTCAAAAGAGCTGGTTCTCGCCGCCGAACACCTCGCTGACGGAGTCATCGGTGAAGATGCGGCGAATCGAGTCGGTGAGCAGCTCCGCGCAGGGGAGCACGCGGATGTTCTTGGGCAGGCCGGGGCGAGCGGGGATCGTGTCGGTGACGACGATCTCCTTGAGCCCGGAGGCTGCCAGGTTCTCGAAGGCGTTGCCGGAGAAGACCGCGTGGGTGGCGGCGGCGTAGACACTGGTGGCGCCGGCGTCGAGCACGGTGCGAGCGGCGGCCTTGAGCGTGCCGGCCGTGTCGATCATGTCATCCACGATCACCGCGGTCTTGCCCTTGACGTCACCGATCACGTAGCCGATCTCGGCGACCTGCTGCGCGGGACGCTCCTTGTCGAGGATCGCAAGCTCGGCGCCGATCTTGGAGGCGAACTTCTTGTTGAGCTTGACGCGGCCGGCGTCGGGTGCGACCACGACGAGGTCTGAGAGCCCGAGGTCGGCGAAGTACTGGGTGAGCATGAACAGAGCCGTCATGTGATCGACGGGCTTCTGGAAGAAGCCTTGGATCTGGCCGGCGTGGAGGTCCATCGTGAGGACCCTGTCGGCACCGGCGGCCTCGATCATGCGGGCCACCAGGCGAGCGGAGATCGGCTCGCGCGGAGCCGACTTCTTGTCCTGGCGGGAATATCCGAACCAGGGAGTGACGGCGATCACGCGGTGGGCCGAGGCACCGACGGCCGCGTCGATCATGAACAGGAGCTCCATCAGGGAGTCGTTGGCAGTGACGCCGGTGGTGGGATTGCCGCAGGTGGACTGGACGATGAACACGTCGGCGCCGCGAATCGACTCCTCGTAGCGGCAGTAGACCTCGCCGTTGGAGAACGTGTTGAGCGTGACCGGACCGATGTCCACGCTGAGCTTGTCCGCGATGTCGACCGCCAGGCGCGGGTTGGCGCGCCCGGTGAAGAGCATCAGCCGCTTGTTGTAGTCGATCGGCAGGCTCGTCGGCGAGGACGGCTGCGTGCGCGCGTCGATCACGCTCATCTCCGGGAGTGTAGGGCGTATCTCGGTGGGAACGTGGGGCTGTGGGCCAGACCGGCGGTCAACACTTGCTGATGCGCTTACTTTGCATTTCCACCAACAGCACGTCAAGGTACAGATGGAGCTATCCAGGCAAGTGGCCCCAGTGCCGGGGATTCACGAGTTTGGCTACACGTCTTGTCCATCCCTCCTACAGTCTGCCCATGCCCGCCGCCCCTACCCTCCTGATCCTCGCCGCAGGAGAGGGCACGCGTATGCGCTCGGCCACGCCCAAGGTGTTGCATGACCTGTGTGGCATTCCGATGGTGATGTGGCCCGTACGGGCCGCATTGACTACCGGTGCCAATCGCGTCGTCGTGGTGGACTCGCCCGCGCGTGCGCTGGCTGAGGTCTTGCCTGAGGAGGTAGAGCTTGCCGTACAGCCACAATCCGATGGCACCGGCGGCGCCGTACGAGCCGCCGCGGAGCACATTGATCCCGCCGCGCCCGTGGTCATCCTCAGCGGTGACGTTCCACTCGTCGACGCCGAGGCGATCACCGAACTCGTCGAAGCGCATACGCGCAGCGGAGCCGCGGCCACGATGGCAACGGCCGTGCTCGAGGATCCCAGCGGCTACGGGCGCGTCGTGCGCAATTCCAACGGATCAGTCGCACGCGTCGTCGAGACGAAGAAGCCGGGCGACGCGAGCGAGGCAGAGCTGGAGATCCATGAGGTCAACTCGGGCATATACGTATTCGACGGCTCCGCCTTGCTAGGCGTGCTTTCGCGGCTAACCGCCGATAACGCCCAGCGCGAGTACTACCTGCCGCAGGCGCTCGACCTCCTGCGCACCGACGGCGCAACGGTCGCCGCCCACGTGGTCAGCGACGAGCGGCTGATGCTGGGCGTCAACGACCGCGTCGCCCTAGAGCGCGTGCGTGCGCTCGCCCAGCGCGCCATCCTCGAGCGCCACATGCTCGCCGGAGTCACGATCGTCAACCCATCCTCCGTCCAGATCGACGTGGATGTCCTCATCGGCCGGGATACGACAATCGAGCCGTTTACGACGATCCGTGGGGCCACCACGATCGGCGAGGATTGCACCGTGCGCTGTTCCTATCTCGTGGATTGCGCACTCGAGGACGGAGTCAGCGTCGGTCCGTTCGCCTATCTGCGCCCCGGCACCCTCCTGCGAACGGGCGCCAAGGCGGGCACATTCGTCGAGATCAAGAACTCCGATGTCGGCCCCGGCGCGAAGGTCCCTCACCTCTCCTACATCGGCGACGCCGACGTCGGCGCGCGCACCAATCTCGGCGCCGGCACGATCACGGCCAACTACGACGGCCGCGCCAAGCACCGCACCACGATCGGCAGCGGCGTGCACGGGGGAGTGGATACTTCCTTCGTGGCCCCCGTCACAGTCGGCGACGGTGCCTACACCGCCGCAGGATCGGTCGTCACCGAGGATGTACCCCCAGGCGCCTTGGCGGTGGCCCGCTCGCGCCAGAGGAACGTCGAAGGCTATGCCGAGCGACAGGAGGGCATCGCGCACGACGGCGGAGGACAAACTAAGCCGCGCGAGGGCGAGTCTTAGCCTCCGATGCTTCCCTTGACGCGCGCCCTGGAGTCATTGGCACTCGCACACTCACGCTCGTACTGCTCGACCCACTTCCGGACGGCATTGTCCGAGACCCGGTACCGACGTCCCGTTGCCGCATAACCAAGAGCCGCTATCTCACGAAGCAAATGTGTGTGAGGGGGAGGATCCACCTTACGTCGCGCAGGATTGGGGTTTCCATCACGTTTGCGTCGAACGGGGCAATGGCGAGAGCAGTAGCGATGCCTTGCGTACGCGGGCCAGAACAATTGATTGCAACCTAGGCATTGACGAGGATCACGCTCAAGGCGATTCTGGCGGCCACAATGCGTGTCAAGTGTGGCTGCGCAGTTCGGACAGACAATCCGCAGGTTCTTGAGTCTGTGATCGTTGGCGATTCCGTTTACGTGATCCAAGATGAGCGCCATCCGACGACCCCTCCAGCGCTCGTCCTGCCCACACAACTCGCACCTTCTTTGCTTGACACCCTCCTTAAACAGTCGGCTCTCGAGATGTCCTCGTGAGTAGGTCGAATGCTCAACGAGGATCTCATTTAGCGGTCGAGGCATTTTTACGAATCGCCCGATTTCTACAATGTTAGGGATCGAAATGGTCCGTCGGAATCTCCCAGATTGACTCGGCGTAATTACGCAAGGTGAGGTGATTGCCACCCGCTGGCCGCATGCCGAGCCTTCTCAGCGCCTCCGCGTAGCAGCTAGACACAGCTATTGCACGCCGGGCCTCGCTCTCCGAATATCTAGGACCGATCATCGACACGAACATATGTTCGCATAAGCCCATGACGAAATGCCTTGCTAGCGACAGCGAAGCCGCAAATCGCCTCGGAACTACTGGGGAGCCTGGACTCGAACCAGGACTTGAAGAGTCAAAGTCTCCCGGGCTGCCATTACCCCACTCCCCAACGACTTGATGCCTTAAAGGGCATGATCCCATGGGCATATCGTGGCTTGCACAGCGGGCTCTGTCGCATAGGCAATGGTATCGACCACCGATAAGCAAATAACACGACAGCGACATTGCATCGGGCGATCCTGCAAGAATGCCTGCGGTGCCAACGGAAGGGGGCTGGCAGAGGCGCAGGCGACGCTCGACTTTGGTCGTTGCGCCGGTGTTGCTCGTCGTGTTGTCCGCCACAGCGGGCGCGAATGCCGTGCCCAGGCCGGCCGCCTGCAAGGGCTCCTCGCTGCGCCCGACCCGGAAGGACATCGCGCGGGTGACCGCCGCAACGCTGTGCCTGATCGATCGCGAACGAAGCGCATACAAACTGGGGCCGCTGCGCGCGAACAGCTCCCTGCAAGGGATCGCAGCGGGCCAAGCCAAGGCGATGGTGGTGGGCGACTACTTCGGCGATGACTCTCCGAGTGGGACCACCCCGTGGCAGCGCATCGCCGCCTCCGCGTATGCCGCGGGTGCCCATAGCATCGCGGCCGCGCAGAACATCGGTTGGGGCACCAGCAAGATGGCGACTCCTGCGGGGATGGTGGGCATCTGGATGCACTCACCGCCGCATCGGGAGATCGTGCTGACGAGCGGCTACAGGGACATCGGCATCGGTGTGGCCCCGGCGGCGCCCACGAGCCTGACCAAAGGCGCTTCCGGGGCCACCTACACGGTCGAGTTCGCCACTCGTGGTTAAGACCGTCGCGGGACGCGCCCGCCGCGGGCGCCGTCCTCGGAGGCTGGCCCGCGCGCGGAGGAGATGCCGAGCACACGCATCGCCTTGAGCCCCAGACTGAGCTTCTCGCGGCCGTCGGAGGAGCTGACGTCGAGGCCGGTCAGCTCACGGATGCGCTCGAGGCGGTAGTAGATGGTATGGCGGTGGGTGAAGAGGCGCTGGGCGGTGCCGGCGACGTTGCCGTCGGCCTCCAGGAACGTCTCCAGGGTGCCGAGCAGCTCGGTCTCGTACTGCTCGTCGTAGGCCACCAGGGGCTCGACCGTCTCGGCGTAGAAGCGCTGGAGCTCGCTGGGGTTCTCGGTCATGGCGGAGAGGAGCAGACGGTAGGCGCCGGTCTGCTCGAAGGCGAGCGAGGAGCCCTCGGGTGAGGAGCCCTCGGCGACGTTGGCGGCGAGCAGGGCCTCGCCGGCGGCGCGGGGGAGCTCGCCCGCGTCCTCGGCGATACGGGAGCGCCCGAGCGCGAAGGTGTAGCCGGCCAGGGCGCTCTCCATCTCGCGCAGGACGCCTTCGGCGGCGCGAGCGGCCAGGGGCTCCTCGCCGCCTGGGACGAGCAGGAGGATCTCCACGCCGGCGGCGCCATCGCGCTCTGAGAGGGCAGCTAGGGACTTGCCCACGACTGCCCGCGCGCCGCGCTCGGCGACCGCGCGAGCCCGCGCGCGCCAGCCCTCTTCAGTGGGAACCTGGGGATGGGCGCGGGCCACGATCACCGAGGCGCCGTCCTGCAGGTCCAGGGAGAGCTCGGCGGCGCGTGCGAGCAGCTCCTCGCGTGCGAGTGGCTTGCGTCCCAGGGCAAGGCGGAGGAAGTCGGCGGCGGCGGTCTCGGAGGCGACCTCGGGGGCGCGCACGCGCTCGACCTCGGAGGCGATCATCGTGACGAGCAGGCGGCGCACGACAGGACTGGGCTCGGTGCGGGCGCGCATGTGCAGGGAACCGACGACCGCGTCGGCGACCCGCAGGGGCAGGCTGGCGACGCCCTCGGCGCCGGAGAGCAGCGAGCGCTCGTCGGCGCTGGAGCGGGCGGCGACGGCGATCGTGGCGCCGGCGGCGTCGGTGACGGCAAGGCTCGCGTCGAGGGCGCGCGAGGCGGCGCGCACTATCTCGGGCAGGCCCGCTCCGGACTCGATGGCCTCGGTGACGGCGTCGAGGCCGCCGAGCTCAGACAAGGTGGAGGGGCATCGGGCTCAGCCCCACAGGTAGACGGCGAGCAGGGCGCCGAGCACCCCAGCCCCGACGAGCACCGCGAGCACGTACAGGGATAGGAAGGTCGCCGCCAGGCGCTCCCACATGCGCGAGTAGGAGCCCCAGGCGGGCACCAGGATCAAGCCCACGTACAGAGCCAGCCCGAAAACGCCGGCACAAACGGCTACGAGGTCTGTGATGGTGGTGGTGCTCACGCGGTGTCTCTCCAGTGGCTCCCGGCCACGCCGGGCGCACGATGTTTGAATCAGGCGCAATTGTGACGTACGCGGATGCGGCACGCCGCGTCAAATCGGATGGGGCTGGCCGAAGCTGGCATCCACCGGCACCGCGGTGAGGGGCTGCGGCTGGAGGCCCGCCAGGCCGGCGGCGGCACGCTGGGCACGGGCGAGACCGTTGGCGCGGGCAAAGAGGCCGAGGACCGTGGGCCCGGAGCCGCTGACGAACGCCACTTCGGCACCGGCCTCGCCGGCACGGGCGAGCGCCCGCTCGATCGCCGGGCACAGCTCGATCGAGGCGGCCTGGAGGTCGTTGTGGAGCAGGCGCGCATCAGCCGGGAGCGCGGCTCCCAGCTCGAGCGCCGAGCTGAGCGCATCGCGATGTTCTGCCAGTACGGGAGCCTCGCGGGCGAGGCCGAGCCGGTCGGCCGAGGCATAGACCTCGGCGGTGGAGAGCGGGCTCGCCTGGGGCAGGACCAGGATGCCGAATGGGGAGACTGGATCGGGCAAGAGCTCGAGCGACTCGCCGGCGCCGGTGGCGAGGTAGCGCCCGGGCGTGACCTGGGCGGGTACGTCGGCGCCCAATTGCTCGGCCAGTGCGAGCAGCAGTGCCTCGTCTCCCAGACCCGAAGCCTCGCGGATGAGGCGCAGGGCGGCGGCCGCGTCGGCCGAGCCGCCTCCCAGTCCGGCGGCCACGGGGATGCGCTTGTCGATCGTGAGCCGCAATGGCGGCCCGTCCCAGGCGGTGGTCTCACGGAACATGATCAAGGCCCGCGCGGCGAGGTTCTCACCGGGAACACCCGGGCAAAGGACCTCATCGTCCGCAGCCGCGGGGGCCTCCTCCAAGGTGAGCTCGTCGGCGAGTGAGATCGACTGCATGACGCTGACCAGCTCGTGACGGCCGTCGGCGCGCGTGGGACCGACGAACAGGCCGAGGTTGATCTTGGCGGGAGCCAAGGCACGCAAAGGCAATGCCATCACAGCGCCAATGCCCGCGCCAGCTCTACGAAATCCTCGGGTGCCAGGCGCTCGGCACGCACGTCTGGGGGGTGGCCAAGCTCCACCAGGGCCGCCCTTATCTGCTCGCGCGTGCGCTCGATCCCGCAGAGCACCAGCGAGCGCGCAAGCGCCTTGCGCCGGTGCGCAAACGCGGCGCCCACGAGCTTGCGCACCCGCGGCGGAGGCGCCGCTTTGTTGCGAGCGATCTTCACCAGTACCGAGTCCACGTTGGGCACCGGCCGGAACACGGCGCGCGGGATCGCCCTGACCACCCTTACCTCTCCCGCCAGTTGCGCCAGGACGGAGCTCACACCGTAGGTACCGCTTCCCGCTCCCGCGGCCAGCCGTTCTCCGACCTCGCGCTGCACCATGACCACCCACATCTGGATGCCGTCCAACTCCTCGATCGTGCGCAGGAGCACTCCCGCGGCGATTCCATAGGGCAGGTTCGCGACCATCTTGGTCGGCTTGGGTTCCATCGCGTGCAGGTCGAGGCGCATCGCATCGCCCCACCAAAGCGCGACGTTCTCAAAGCCACCGAGTCGATCCTCGAGCGTGGGGCGCAGCCGCTCGTCGATCTCCACCACGTGCACCCAGTTGACCAGTGGCGCCAGATAGGCCGACAGAACCCCCTCGCCTCCTCCCACCTCGAGCACCACGTCTCGCGCGGAGAGCTCGCTTTCGCGTCCGATCACCCCCAGGATGTTTGGATCGCGCAGGAAATTCTGGCCCAGGTCGCGACTGCGCCGCGTGGCCCTACCGTCCGAGCGGGAAGGCCTGCCCCCCGGGCGGGCGCTCACCATCCGAAGACGCGTGCGGCGTTGCGCTCGACCGTGGCGCCCAGCTCGTCCAGCGAGATGCCGCGTAGCTCGGCGATGAAGGCAGCCGTGTACGCCACGTAGGCGGGCTGGTTGCGGTGCTTGCGCACCACCTGGGGGGTGAGGTAGGGCGCGTCGGTCTCGATCAGGAGCCGCTCGGCAGGCGTGAGGCGCGCCGCCTCGGCCAGGTCGGCGGCGCTTTTGTAGGTGACGTTGCCGGCGAAGGAGATCGCGTAGCCGCGATCCAGGCACTCCTGCAGGCGGTCGGGCATGGAGAAGCAGTGGATGACCACCTGCAGGCCCTCGGCCTCCTGCGCGAGGATCGTGAGCGTGTCCTCGTCTGCGTCTCTTGTATGGACGATTAGTGACGTGCCCGTCGAGCGCGCGAGGGCGATCTGTGCCCTGAACGCGCGCTTCTGGTCGTTCCTGGCGGCGTGCTCGCGGTAGTAGTCGAGCCCCGTCTCGCCAATCGCCACGCAGCGGGGGTGTTCGGCGAGGGCTTCCAGCTCGGCCAGGTCAGCGTCGTCGAAGCCGTGGGCTTCGTTGGGGTGGCGCCCGACCGATGCGTACACCTGGGGGAAGGCCTCGGCCGCGGTGAGGGCGGCGCGCGAGGAGACGCTGTTGGTGCCCACCGTGAGCATCTTCACGACGCCGGCGGTCACCGCCCGCTCGACCAAGTCGGCGTCGGGCTCCTCACACAGGTAGAGGTGGGTGTGGCTGTCGATCAAGCCGGTACTCCTGTCTGGTGCGCGTCAGCCGGCCCACATGAGCAAGTCGCCTCGAGCGCCGAGGGGCAGCTACGCACGACTACACCGGGACGGCCGGCTCAGCGGCATCCTTCTTGGGGAACAGAGGCTCGAGCTTCTGTACCTGGCCTATCGAGCCCCCGCCGAAGCGTGCGTCGGCGAAAGACAGGCTGGGCCCCCCGATCGCCCTGAGCAACTTCAGGGTGGCCTCGGGTAGGTAGGGGTGCAGCAGCACCGACACCACCCTGAGACCCTCGGCGAGCGTGGCGAGGACCCGGTCGAGGTCCTCCGCGCGCGCCGGATCCTTGGCGAGCTGCCAGGGCGCCTGCTCCTCGACGTAGCGGTTGAGCCGGCGCACCCTCTGCCAGATCTCATCGAGCGCATTGGTCAGCTCGACGCCGTCGAGCAAGCCGCTCACGCGCTCATCGAGACCGTCGAAGTCCTCGGCCAAAGCCGGGTCCAAGCCACCGCTGACGATGCCGTCGCGATAGCGCACGATCATGGCGATCGTGCGACTGGCGAGGTTGCCGTAGTCGTTGGCGAGCTCTGACTCGTAGCGCTGCTCGAAAGCGGCTGTGGACACCGAGCCGTCCTGGCCGAAGGGCACGTCGCGCAAGAGATAGAAGCGCAAGGCATCCGCACCGAAACGGTCGATCGCGGCGAACGGGTCGAGCACGTTGCCCAAAGACTTGCTCATCTTCTCGCCGTCCATCAAGAGGTAGCCGTGCACGAACAGCTTCCTCGGCAAGTCCAGGTTGGCGGCCATCAGGAGGGCCGGCCAGTAGACGGCGTGGAAGCGCAGGATGTCCTTGGCGATCAGGTGGACGTCGGCGGGCCAGAACGTGGCTGTCAGATCCTGCCCTGTGCCTGTCTGCCCTGTGCCTGTACCACTATCCCCAGCGTCATTCCCAGCCGGTCCGCCCAGCCGGTCATCAGGCGCGGGAGCGTAGGCGAGAGCCGAGTAGTAGTTGAGAAGCGCGTCGAACCACACGTAGAAGACGTGCCCCGTATCCCACGGCACGGGCACCCCCCAAGTCAGCTTGTGGCGCGAGAGCGGCACATCGCGCAGGCCCGACTTGACGAACGAGAGCGCCTCGTTGTAGCGGCTTTGGGGCGCCACGAAGTCGGGCTGCTCCGCATATAGGCGTTCCAAGGGCTCCTGGAAGGCGGAGAGGGCGAAGAAGTAGTTGTCCTCCTGCTCGCGCGTGAGCTTGACATGGTGGATCGGGCACAGCTCGCCCGAGTCGACTTCGTTCTCGGCCTTGAAGTCGGCGCACTTGGGGCAGTACCAGCCCTCGTAGGTACCCATGTAGACGTGCCCGTTCTCGCGCACCTTGGCGAGCACTTCCTGCACGACCTTCATGTGCTCGGGATCGGTTGTCCTGATGAAGAAGTCGTTCGTGGCCTCGATGCGCGGCGCCAGCGCCCGGAAGCGCTCGGAGTTGCGGTCGGCCAAGTCCTGGGGCTCCACCCCCAGCGCATGCGCGGCGTCGGCGACCGGCTCGCCGTGCTCGTCGGTGCCGGTGAGGAAGAAGACCTCCTCGCCGCGCTGGCGGTGGTGGCGGGCCAGGACATCGGCGGCGATCGTCGTGTAGGCGTGCCCGAGATGGGGGGCAGCGTTCACGTAGTAGATCGGGGTGGTCACATAGAACGACACGGTCCTCTCAGGCTACTGACGGACCGCGACGAAGAACGGCGCGGCGCTTGCAGAGCGACGGCACGGCGGCCCGGGCACGGCTTGGGCGTCTACGATGCGCGCTTTTCGAGTCTTGCGATCGAGTCGTGCACTTGTTGTCCGGTTGTGGTGAGTGTCCAGGCGTTGGGCTCGCCGCGGGCGGGGTCGCCGCCGTTGTTCTCGATTAGGCCGAGTTTGTGTAGGCGTGCGAGGAGCTTGGATGCTTGGCCTTGGTCTGCGATGCCGGCGTGTTCCCCGACGGCGCGGTTGGATGGGTGCGCTGCCTGCCCTCCCAGCTCGGCGACGGCGATCAGAACGCGCATCGTGCGGTAGGTGAGGCGCATCGGCAGATCCTGCAGGGGGTCGGTGCGCAGAACGGGTCGATTCTCACCGTCGCTCCTGGGGACCGGTCTTTCCATCTCCTTGCGCGCGGCGAGGGGTCCCAGATATGGGAAGACGATCATGCCCATCAAGGGACCCGCCAACTCCAGCATCGAGCTCTTTGCCGCGGCCTCGCGCACGTCTGGCGTACGTATCTCGGAATCGAGGCCGGTGACAAGGCGAGTGTGCAGCACCGACAGGAGTCCACCAACGATCGCCTCCGCGGTCAAAGCGGGCGGGTCGAGCTTGCTCTTCGCTTCGACGCGCCCCAGCTCGACGACACTCGCCAGGCTCACAATGACCTGTTGGCGACGCTGCAATGCTCGTGGCCCGGCGGCGAGACTCTCGACGATTAGCAGCCGTGCTGTCGCGCGGTCGCGCTCCAAGCACTCCAACAGGGCAATCAGAGCCGCGCGTATCCTGACCCGCCACGATCCAGGCCGCTCATATGCGGGGGCGACGACGCGCGCAACGCCCGCAAGTGCATCCTCGAACGTGGCGAGGAAGCAGTCCTCGCGATCGTCGAAGATCTCGTAGAAGGTTCGACGCGACACGCCTGAGCGTCCGACGACGTGCGCGACGCTTACGTTCGCCGCGCCGCGCTCTGCGACCTCCTGCACCATCGCGGTCAGCAAGCGCGAACGCTGCAGCTCCGCTACCTGCCGGCGGGCGTCGCGATGACCGTTTGCTGTGCTTGGCGCCGTCGCCCCCTTCGACGGCGCTCTGGGTTTGGTGGACATCTCATTTCTTCTTCGTCTTGTGTTTTGCCTTCTTTGCCTTCTTTGTCCTGGGGCAGCCTGTGACGTTGATCGGGGTGGATTGTTTGATGACCATCCCGTTTTGCGCGTCAAACAGGGTCGGCATCTTCAGTTTGGTCTTGCAGAGGTTCCCATTGGCTGCGAGCGCGGAGTATTTGCCTTGCGGGAGTGTCAGTTCGAAGCTCCCGACCGGCGCGTCTGGAACCGTGTGGAACGTGCTGCTCGTGATGCCTGCTTTGTTGATGAACGTTTCACCGTGCAAATCCAGCGTGACGCCATAGCCTTGCAGCACGATCACGAGTTCGGGGAACTTCGCGCCACCATAGGACACGAAATACGCGGGACCCGTTAGAGGTACCGGAATTAGCGGTGTTGTCGCGCTGGCGTGACCGACCATCGACGCTGCCGGACAACCAGCGGGGTTCGCTTGGAACTGTTGGCTGGTACACGCCTTCTGCAGCGTCGTCAACCGGGACGGGAGCTGCTTCGGTAGATCGACCTTGACGCTCTTGATGTTCGCTTGACTGCCAAACGGTGCTTTGGGATACGTCAACTTCACCGAAAGGCTTGCGCCGTTCGCGCGCGACGTCTTCCCGCTCGTAGACACTTTGAATCCAGGCTTGAAGCCCAACACGGCGCAGTTGGTCACTTGGAATGGGACGCTGACGTTAAAGAGCGTGTTTTCGCTTGAGTCGATCGCGCCGGTGACCTGCATCTTTTCGCAGTTCGTCGGGTTGAACTGGAAATTCCCACGCGTCGTCGTCGCGTTGATGTGCTGTATTTCAAGCGGGATGCCTTCGATGCTGGTCGGGATGGCATACGGGGAGCCCGGAGGATCGCTCTTGATCGCGATAGCCGCCGTGATCGGATCGACTTCGATCTTGGCCCGCACGATCACGCAATCACATGCGTCCTCGCCCGCGGGGTTCGCCGTGTTGCGCTTCAGATCGAACGGTCCAGCCTTCGCCGGAACCTCAAACGTGATCCCAAACGGCGCGCACCCAGGACTACCCATCGCGCATCCGCCGGTCCCATTATAGGGGCCGGTGAGATAGAATTTGCCGCCACCGACCGTAAACGGATCGCCACCCACCCCTACCGAGACTGTCGTTTCGCCGATCAGGCTACCGGCAGGGCACTCGCCGAGGTTCGCTTGCGGTTCGGGGCACAGTTCGATGTTCGAGAGGATTCCCGACAAACCCGGCGGCAAGTGCGCTTCCGCGGACTGGATGTTCTGTTCGCCGTCTTTACGCGAAAACGTCAACGTCAACGGCGAGAACGCGCCAGCGTTAATATTGATCGCACCACCGGTCAACGACGGTGAGAACGGCAAATGCGCACCAGGACACGCCCGGCCTGCGGGTTCGTCAAAGCTCGCGGGACCGCTCGTGATATCGAACGTTGAGCTCGAATCGACTTCGCCTGTTTCAGTCCATGGTTCGACGGCCGCTGTAGTCGTATAAGCGCCACAACGCGCAGGGCTTGCCAACGGTGCTCTATCTCCACCGAAGAAATGCAGTTCAAACGTTTCAAACGGAAGCTGCGGCGTGTTCTTGAACGTCGAGACCAACTGTCCCGTTACAGGGTCGGGTTTGACTTCGCCCGCGACCTTCACACGCGACCCGGACACTGGGTCTTCGACAAACACATACAGGGCTACGAGCGACCCAAACGGATTTGCGTTCTGTGCCGCCAAATACGCCGCGCCTTCCAACTGGTTCGGCAACAACGGCGTCTTGATCTTCACCAGCCCGACCTTCGACGCCTTCGGACAGGTCGGTATTTGCGCGTTTTTAAGACCCATCTGTTCTTCAGAACAAGCCTCCAGCCCATCCCCACCCGCGGGATTGATCGTCACACCTGCCGGCAATGCAACCGTCGTGTTCTTCACATCCGCCTCAGCCAACCCTTCCGGATCCAAGCTCACTTCCTGGGGCACGTGCACCGACACCGCCAAGCCAGTCGGCGTACTACCCGCCTGACTATCGGGAGACACTTCAATCGACGGATTGGACTGCAGGCGATTGCAACCATCCAACGCCGGCATCGTATCCGTGTTCGAGAACGTTTCAACCAGCGACGGTTCCTTCCACGAATCCGCTTCGACGTTAGTGTGCAATACACCCGCACACGAGGTTGGCAGCGCCAGGAACGGCGGATGCACGCCTTCGACATGACATCGTTCGTGCGCTACCTCGTTCCGCTCGTTGATCAAACAGTTTTCACCGCGCACATTGTCGTGGCGCGCGTCCCCCGGCACCCCCCAGAACGTCACTTCGCTACCCGTGAATTCCGCGGTTTGGGAGATGTTCGTCACGTTCACGGTAACTCCATAGTCTCCGCCCGTTCTCACAGCGGTGTCAAGTATCACCGGAGTTCCGGAAACCATGAACGCGAAGCGGGCGGGCTCCCCCACGGCAGGCACAAGATTATAAAGTGCGACCGCCCAGGGCACGTTCACGTACTTACCGCCCAGGGTCACACGGGTGGTCACCCTCGCGACACCCAAGACGCTCGAAATAGCGCAGCCCTTTCCATCTAGGAAGTCCTGTAGCGGACATTGCTGAATAGGAGTCGGATTGCCGATCAGGCCCGGCGGGAGGTTGAAGTGCAGGTCCTTCGCCAGTGCGACTGGCTGTCCTTCGGTCTCTTCGTTGAACAGGATCGTCGTCGTCAGCTGAAACGGGTGCGAACCAGCCTGTGTATCGACATTACCGCCCTCATCTTCAGGGCGCATTTCATACGTATTCGCACCAAAGGGAGGCGGGCCGGCGCTTACAACCACCGGCCGCTTAACCGTTACGCCCCGGGCGCCGCCGCCAGTAATGTCCGCTTCGTTGCTTCCCTGCGATCCCCCGCCGGCCTTGACCTTGACCGCGATCCTGACCTGGATCTGTTCGTATGGACCCACGAGTTTCCGGGGTATAGTAGTTCCTGTGAATGTGCACGTCAGCGACCCCAATTCGCACGTAAGCGCGTTACCCCCCACTTGGCCTTCGCCTTCGCCGTACGCTTCGTCGGCGTCCGCTTCGATCCCGATAGCTTCCAAGCCGGCGGGCAGCCGGTCGGAGATCGTGATCGGGTCACCAGATGGGTTCGCGTATTCGTCCCCGAGATTCGTCGCTGTGACAAGAATATGCCCGTCGGCCGCACCCTTTGTCAGCTCGCTGATGGCAACTTGGCCTGTGGGCGGTTCTTCTTCTTCATAATACGTCGTAAAATTGCGAATAATCGCAAAAGGCAACACACGCTGGTACGCAAGCGCTCCCACCAGGCGTATTTCGTATGCGCCATATTCGATGTTCGGATCGAGTCCCGGACCACCAGCGACTTCGACGTTGCCCGGCCCGTACCATTCTTCCAGGGCTTCCTGGACTTCCGCCGGGGACTGGTTGACTTCCAGTCGCTTCCGTTCTTCCTGGCCGTTTTCCACGACGTAGAACCCCTGGTTGGCGTTCACCGTCAACTGCCACACCTCATCTTGGGCTTGTCCGGGTGCTATATAGCTCGGTCGCGAGGTGGTGCTCAGATGCCACCATGGTGAGGCGGCAAACGCGGGCGCAACGCCAGCGACGCACACCAAAGCACAGGCGGCCAGAACTCCCAGCGCACCGCTCTTGATTAGTCGTCCCATGATCAACCCTTGCCCTTCCGCTTAGCGCTTGCCTTATGAGACCCCGCCACCGGACCGAACCGTTTTCGCTCTGCTCGTCTGCATGTAGCACGCTGCTTGCGGCTTCTCTTACGGCACTCCCTCAGCGCCCGCTCCAACTTTTGCGCGCGCGTCAACGACTTCACCCTCACACCGCCGCCGGGACTCGGCGGAGACACGTTGCCGACACCGCTGAACGTCGCGCTCGGAGCCGGCCCAAACAGCGACGGTTGCGGCGTAGGCGCAGCCTTGCACGCGTCTCCAGTCGCGCAAACCGGCGGCACTGCCGGCGGCATGGGATAACACGGCACGTTGGCCGTACATTCGTGTGCGTCGTACACGTCAGGCGCGTTATCGAAGTCCTGCGGTAGGAGTTTCGAATACGTGATGAAGAACGCGTCGCCACCCGTTTCGCTCGCGTCCACGAACGCCGATTCTTCGGCAGAAGACCCAGAAGAAATGAGGTTCACACAGCCACCCGAGCGCACGGCGAACGTCACACTCGACGCAGTGCAGCTCCCGACGCCTGGCGGCTCATACTCATATACGTCCTCAGTGCCGTTTACGTCTTGCGGCACCAGCGCGTCGTTGCTGTCGAAGAACAGACGTCCCGTGTCGGACAGGTATCGCGGCTGATGCCGCGAGCCACCACCCAGGCTAGCTGCCTCCATGATCGTCAGCGGCGGCACGTTTGAGGCGGTCCAGGTATGATCCGGCAAGCTGCCGCCCGCAAGGTTGAATGCGGTGGTTTCCGTGCCCACCGGTCGCGCGCCCGTAGGATTGCACGCCGGACACACCAACTTGCCTGCGTCCGCGTCATACAGATAGACCTGCTGATCGGGGCGGCCATTGATCGAATCGCGCGTGTCATAACCCGTAAGGTCCCTGCTGGACATGAAGGCAAGCCAGTGACCGTCAGGTGAGACCCGCGCCGATCCCGAACCCTCGGCCCCTTCCATTGACGGCAAAGCGTTCCAGTCGCCCGCGACAAGTTGCGTAGAGTCGTCGTGGCGTACATAAATATTGCAATCTTCGCGATTTTCCGGCAGGGGATTGCCGCTGTACGGGATGCAATCGCCGGGAGACGCGCCCGGCGCCAGCGTCCCCGCGGCCACGAAATAGACATACGAGCCGTCATTGCTGGCGCCTATAACGGCCTCGACGTCGGCTGCTTCTTCCCCGTGCTGGTCGACGGTGAGATCGGTCAGGCGATGCCCAGCGGGCGCGTCCAGGTCGTATTCGTATAGGTCCATCCCGGCGGCGGAGGATTCCGGCGTGAGGCCGGCGTTGTCGAGGAAGAAGATCCTCGACGCGTCCGTGCTGGCAGTCATATAGGACGGACTTTTTGACGTCGCGGCTCCACCTTGGGGTACATCCAGTCTGATGAGTTCACCTGTAGTCAGATGGCGCAAATAAAGACCTCCGCCGCCAGCCAGGATCACACGCTCGCCGTTGTTGGAGATAGCGTGTCTCGCGTCGCGTTCCCCTGGCGCCGCCTGTGTCGTAGGTATGGTGTTGATCGTTTCGGAGCCCGCCAACCGGAGGATCCCTGTCTGGCCTTCCGGGGGAGCGCTGATCAACTGCAACCGTCCACCGGTCCACTCATACAGGCCGCCTTCCGGCGCCGAAGCAGATGTCAGCTGAGCCGGCGATGAGACGATGACGTGGCTTAGGTCTGGCGTAGCGTCGAGAAAGTCCGGCCCACAAAACTCACGTGGACAAGCGCCGCTCGGAAGGGCTTCACCGAATACCGTCCCGGCGGGAGTGTTCGAAGCCGTCACGAGCGGCTGGAAGCAGGAGGACTGGCAATACGCTGTTGGGTGGCCAGGGACAAAGTTCGTGTGCAGGTACGAGGTCGATTCGGTGGCGCTTGAGGCGAGTCGAATGAACGGCCCGAAGGGTTGAACTATCGCCTGCGAAAGGTCTTCGGAGAGGAAGCGATACTCCCCACCGTTGCTGATCGAGATGAAGGTCGCCTTTTCGTGCGGCGGCGCGATCACCTGCGAGGACCAACCACTCGATCCGCGCGTCGACAGAACCGCCACTTCCATCGCGTTGCCCAACGGCCCGGCTTCGGTTGGACGGCTCGCGAGATCCATGATCGCACTGCCGTCCGCGGCCGCCTGGCCGGTAAGCGCTTCCGAGCCGCTGTTCAGGTGCGCCCAGTTCGGCCCCAAGATCAGCGCGCCTTCCTTTGCCGGCGGCGTCACCATCTCATACATACGCCCATCCGGCAACCGCAACTCGCTGACGGACCTCTGGGTCGTAAACGTCTGGTCTGGCCCGTCGAACTCCACCGTTGTGCCAGCTTCGACTTCGCTCACCGCCACCACACGGTAGTGATAGAGCGTATCCGCGCTCAGATGTTGTACATGCTGGCTCGATTCTACGCCGACTTTCCCAGAGCCCAATTCCTCGCCTGGTGGTCCGGGCACGTTGGTGCCATAGCCAGTGGTGATCCCGTACTGGATGTAGTAGCTCGTTCGAGCGTTGTGCGGGTCGATTGTGGCGTCAAACGTTACCGAGTCGGCTGTCACAGCTGAGACGGCCTCCTCTTCCAACTTTGGACCGGGCGTCGTGAAATGCTGGACTTGGAACGGTTCTCCGGCGTTGGTCCCGTGCGCATCGGTGGCCTGCAAGAGGTAGTAGTAGGTCGTGTCCGGTTCGAGCCCGCTGAGCTGCGCTTCCATCAATACCGGGTTTTCGCCTTCCGCAACCGCTGCGGCACATGGCGCGGTGTGTCCGAATTCAGTGCTCGTGCCCCACACGAACTTGCATGTCGCTGCTCCGGCTTTATCGGGATCGACCGTTCCCGTCAATATTGCGTTCCTTGCTGTCAGATTTGCGGCCGAGCCAGTCGTGACATCGGGGATCACGATGTCGGGACCAAAGACCTTTATGGCCGCCGGCCTCCTGTCTTCTCCATTGCCATCGTTACCGCTGTCGGCGATGTAAACATCATGGGATTTCGGATCGATCGCGAGCGAATAGACACCAAAAATATTCCCATCAGGCGAGTCATCTCCGGTGATGCGGCCCAGATAAGCTCCTGCCGAGTTGAACTCGTCGATAACGGTCGTCGGCGACCCGGTGGCAGTGCCCTCGCCACTTTCTTCTGTGACATATATCTCTCCGGTACCGCTATCCACCGCGATGGCGGAGGTTCCCGAGAACGGTGTGTCAGGGGATATTCCCGTAATTTCCCGTATGAGAGTGTATCCGCCCAGTGAAGTAGGTTCGAATATATCGACCGTTTTTAGAGCCCTCCCCCCAACTCCATCGAGAACAATGACATCGCCGTTACTTTCGTTTACGGCAATTTTGCTGATATAGATAAACGATTCACCTGTTATCTGGCCCACATAATGTTCTTTTCCATCTGATTCGGGGTGGAAGACGTCGATTGCTTTCTGTTCTCCTACAGCCACATACACATCACCGGCTGCCGGATCCGACAGACTTGTCGAATTGTCGACCGCGACTTTTATATTGCCCGACCCAAAGGACCCCGCGGGAGTGCTCGCTCCCGTCCAAGTGGTCTGCAAAGCACCCGCTTCATCGAACACCGCCACAGTCGATTCGAAACTGGCATTTGCGGCGCCGGCGTAGATCCTGGCTTCGCCGGTGGAGTGACCGACCGCGATGCCCCCACCTTCGGGCCTAAAATTGAGGGGCGCAGGCGGGACAAACTGCGAGATGAACGCACCGGTAGGCGCATCGAACTCATCCGCACGTGAGCTGGCATTGAAGCGACTTGGGAAGACGTTGCGTTCGGCGACCCACAGGTGACCGGAATCGATGGTCACCGATTCGATATTCCCGAAAGGCCCCGGAGCTGACACTCCCGGACCAGCAGGGACTTCCGTTATCTGCGAAAGATAGCTGTGGATCGCGGCAGCGCTGGCAGGAGAATCCGTCAACGCAAGCCCCCCCAAGAGCGTATACAACAACAACAGACTGGCCAAGATCGACTTACGAGCGCTCACCGCACCATCTCCCTTTTCAACACCCAGACAAGACCCAGCCCTTCTGTCCCGCCGCGCGGGGAGCTTGGGCAGCGCGATACCACCGCGGACACGACCACGACGGCAGACGAACATGAAGCTGAAAGCGCGCCTATCGCACGCGAGTGACCAAGTCGGGCCCTGAACCCGGCGCGCCGCGCCACCGTGGCGCGGCGAAGGGGACTAGCGGCTAGAGACCGGCCGTCCCAGAGAGAGAGAGAGAGAGAGAGA
>Ga0134126_10000380_pt1 | contig 57337 bp, 45 predicted proteins | sample KB31752_FD_96881 | JGI IMG/M metagenome (GOLD analysis project Ga0134126, IMG submission 96881) | Terrestrial soil microbial communities with excess Nitrogen fertilizer from Kellogg Biological Station, Michigan, USA - KB3-175-2 | ecosystem: Environmental > Terrestrial > Soil > Unclassified ...
AAATATATTGAAAGTTTATTTCGGTAGCTCAGTTGGTAGAGCATCCCGATTTTTATCGGGAGGGTCCTGGGTTCGAGTCCCAGCCGAATCACAAAAGCCTCTCACAAAATGAGAGGTTTTTTTATGCCTTTGCATCATATATCTTGCTAACCCTGATAAATATTATATTAGCGATGTACTCAATTTTTTTTCCAAATCAGTTTTAGGTGCTTGACCTACCAAAGAATAACAAAAATGAAAATGCAGCTAATTACAGATAAGTGATTTTAGTTAAAAAAAACGTATTTTGATATTCATTTTACCGAAGCGCTAAAATTTCATATTTTTTAGAAAAAAACTTTATTCTTTTTATTAAAAAACCGGAATCTAATCTCATAAAAGTTGAAGACAAAATTTATCATACGGTGTGGAATTTTCGTCCTGGTTTTAAGCTGCGGATTTATACCCGCACAATCACAAAATCCGCAACAAATTATATCAGAACTTCATCAAATTAATCAACAAATCACCAATAGTCCCTGCGATAAGGGAAGCGGTATGTTGATTTCCTATAAAGCGATGAATGTATTTCTTTCTAATAAGGTAAGTTCCTATTTTTCGGATAAGGGTGATCTCTCTTTATATAAGAACTTTGTGAATATCAACGCTGCCAAAGGTACCCTGGCTATCAACCATAACTTTCACCAGCCGGATACCACCAACGACGATTACGTGAGGTCATTTACGACCATTGGTGCCAGGGCTGGTTTTGCCAATGCCTATGCCGCACGGCTTTCCAACGCTTATACCAGCAATCAACTGGGAGGCTACATCCAGAGAGTCTGGATGGGTAGGCCGAAAACAAGATATAACTTTTGTGGCAGCCAAAAACGGGATATGGATGCGGAACGTGCGTTGCTGGTAAACCAACTATCCGCTGAGCTCGATGAAAAGGCTGCGGCGTTCGAAAGAGAACTTGATCAAATCACCGCCGCTGACGTGCCGGAACAAAATCTAAAAACTGCAAAGGCAAACCTGTCAACAAACTTTTACAAAGCTCTTCGGGCAACGTATCTTCAGAAATTTGCAGAGGCTCAAGCAGCACTTTTGGTCGACAATAATAATTACAAAGTAGTTAAGGATAGTTGGACAATCCTTGGCATTTACCTACCGATCATTACCCAAAAGTTCCATATCCTTGCAGGAACGGAAGAATCTACACATTACAGTTATCCCGCTGAATTAATGCTCACTCATACCCGTTTTTGGAATGCACCCAAGGTCGGAAAAATATTTTTTTCACTTGGAGCAGGTTTGATCATAAACAATGGCGTACAGGGAGGACAACTGACTCCGACAGGTATTAACGGCAGCTATGCTGGAAAATACTACAACTATTTAACTCCGTCTACTTCTGCAAAACTGGTTTATATTCCGCTGGATTCTCACATTGGATTCAGCTTTCGCATGGAAAAAAACTATGGCGATTACAAAGCATTGAACGGTATATTGGGCATACCAATAGTCCTGATCGATAAACGGGGTGTCCCGTCCGTTAATTTTGAATGCCAGATTATCCTTGATGATATGAACCATACCATCAAGAGCACGCTTCCAGGGAATAGGTCCTCGGTCGGTCTTACGGTAGGTATTCCGTTTAGCAAGATAGTTTATTAAATACCCCAGACCGGTATTTTTCATGTAGCAAATATTCTAAGCATTTTAGTTCATAGAGTGTCCAGGAGATTGATTCAACCCTAAACAACATAAAGAATTCCCTGCGTCTAACTCATTTCGGAAAAATCTTCGATTCTTAATTTCGTTTACTTTGACACCCTCGGTTTATCGCAATTCAAATAATAATTTTTCTGCTCCTTTCTTCTCTCCTATTTTTGTTGAAAATGAAGTGAATGTTTGAAAATAAAATTATAGCGATTACCGGAGGAACTGATGGCATAGGCAAAGCGCTGGTAGAAGCTTTTTTAACTAGAGGCGCTAAAGTTTCCACTTGTTCGCGCACGCCGGAAAAGTTGGATCATTTAAAAACAGGATTCTCCGGTAAACCTTTGTTTACTGTGGTGGCCGATGTAAGTAAAGAAGAAGATTGTAAAAATTTTATTGAGAAAACAATTGAAGAATTTGGAGGTATTGATGTATTGATAAACAACGCCGGTATCTCAATGAGAGCGCTTTTTAAGGATACTGAACTTGCCACGCTAAAGAAGGTCATGGATATTAATTTTTGGGGAACAGTATATTGCACTAAATATGCATTGGATACCATCATCGAAAGAAAAGGAACTATTGTGGGAGTGGCTTCCATAGCGGGTCACCGGGGATTGCCTGGCAGAAGCGGATATAGCGCGAGCAAGGCCGCAGTCATCAGGTGGATGGAAACATTAAGGACAGAATTATTAGATACAGGCGTAAATGTAATGTGGGTTTCTCCAGGCTTTACCGCTTCTAATACACGATATGCTGCGCTGGGTGAAAATGCCGAACCGGTGAAGGAATCCAAACTGGATGAAGGCAAAATAATGACTGCGGAGGAGTGTGCCGGTCATATGATAAAAGCAATCCAGAAAAGAAAACGTACGCTTGTATTAACTTTTACGGGCAAAGAAGCCATATTTATGAATAAATTCTTCCCAGGCCTGGCAGATAAACTAATAAGAAAAATGTATTTTAAAAACGGCAAGATGGTAAAATAGGAAAGGGTTAAAATAGTTTGTTGGCCTTACCAAAAAATCACAATTATCTTTGAACCGTTTTTTAAATTTAATTCATTGAATCACCCTTGGAAAAATCACTACCAATTATACATTTTTGAATGGCGTTAATTACACTTACATCAGATATAGGCCGGCAGGATTTCTTAACAGGAGCAGTAAAAGGACAATTATTGCAGATTAATAATCAGTTTAATATTATTGATATATCCCATGAGCTTTCTCCTTTCAACTATCCGCAGGCTGCTTATGTTTGCCGCAATGCCATTAAGAATTTTTCTGCCAAAACCTTTCATATTGTAATGGTCAACCTGTTCGATAAGAAGCCAGACCATTTATTATTAGTCGAACACAATGGTCAATATATTGGCTGCGCAGATAATGGGTTAATAACAATGATTCTTGAGGAAACACCACAAAAAATAACAGCGCTTCCGTTGAGTAAATCTGAACAAAAAAATACATTGTATTGCGCAAAGGTTTTTGCAAAAGCGTACCAGGATATTCTCGACGGGAAATCGTTTGAAGAAATTGGCGATACCCAAATTTCAATCGAAGTAAAAAACCCACTGAGGCCTTTGCTGGGCGAAAAATTTATAGAAGGCCAGATCATATTCATTGATAATTTTGAAAACGTAATTATCAATATTACCAAAGAAGAATTCGAAGAACAGCGGCGGGGAAGAAGGTTTGAAATTGTTTTTAAAAGGGATGAAATCATCGATAAAATCAGCGAAAGCTATGCCGATGTGAATGAAAGTGAAAAACTTGCATTATTTAATTCGGCCAATTATCTCGAAATAGCTATCAATAAAGGAAATGCCGCGGGTCTTTTTGGCCTGGAAGGCTATACTGAAAAAGCAAATATGCAAACCCAATACATGCAAAACAGGCTTTTATATCAGACAGTAAAGATTTATTTTGATTAGCTTCGCCGTTAACCAAAAAATAAATCATGAAAAAAGTTTTTAATTCGTTTTTATTTTGTGCATTTTTTACAATTTCCGGCTTTTCACAAGTAAGAATGCCCGCACCATCTCCCACTCAATTCATCAGACAGAATTTTGGCCTTTCTTCTATTGAGCTTACATACAGCAGGCCAGGACTTAAAGGAAGAAATGTGTTTGGAACAGTAGTCCAATACGATTCATTGTGGCGTACCGGGGCAAATAGCGCGACAAAAATTAAATTCAATGACCCTGTTGAAATTTTAGGCCACAACGTCGATACCGGTAGCTATGCTATTTATACAATACCACACAAAAACGGAGAATGGACTTTCATTCTAAACAGAGGTTTTGATAATGAGGGAGTAAGTGGATATAAAAGTAGTGAAGATGTTTTTAGAGAAAAAATAAAAAGCAGTAAAACAACAAATAAGGTGGAAACCTTTACGATGCAATTCTCAGATATAAAGCCTGAAAGCTGCGTCCTTACTATCATGTGGGATAATGTAGTAGTAAATGTTCCTATAAAAGAAAATATAAAAGATAAAATAAGGACGCAATTAGAAGAGGCACTCTCATCTGATAAAAAACCTTATTGGCAAGCCGCGCAGTTCTATTATGAATATGATAATAACAAACCAAAAGCGCTTGAAATGATCAATTCAGCAATTGCGCAAAGTGCAACGCCACCGTTTTATATGGTGTACTACAAAGCAAAAATTCAAAAAGATATGGGAGACAAAAAAGGAGCGGTAGCTTCTGCCCGCCAATCTATTGAATTGGCAAAGAAAGCCGGCAACAGTGATTATGTTTTACTAAATGAAAAGCTGATTAAAGAAATAAAATAGACGCTATCGCTCAATATTAAGTGGTAAAATAGTGTTCAAATATTTAAAGGAAACAAGATTATTCAGAATGATCTTGTTTCCTTTTTTTATTAAGAAAGAGAAATTGCGTATCGAATCCTTGAACTCGGTAAAATAATGTCAAATTCAAGCTTTAAATTTTCAACCTTAGTCGCCTCTTCTCCAACCAACCCGTAATCAAAACAATAATTAATGCAAATAAAAGCGACTTAATAATTCCGGCGATGCCTGTTCTCATTATCAGCGGCAGATGAATTCCGATGAGTGATATAAATATTGCTTCATGAAAATAAGGAAGAAGATAACAGGTAAGTGTACTCGTGCCTGCCGGTTTGATAAATTTAAACCAATTTTCTTTTCCTTTCCTGTCTACTAAAAATATTAAAATAGCAAAAGAAAGAATACTGATTGCTGCGCAAATAGTTGTCCACGAAGGAGTGGCCCTTATCTTTGAAATGCCCCATAACGGTCGCGTAGAGAAACCAAAAGCAAATAATGCTATCGCAATTGCTATTAAAATAATTTCGAGAGTGACCGGTTTTTCCCGGAACTTACGATACAAGGCCGCAGTAATTACGCCAAGCATTGTAATAGATGAATTGGATGCATTACCAAGCCCTAAAGAACCAATAAAGTGCCTGAAAGGCCCCGTAAATTCCGGCCAGTCAAGCGATACGGTGGAATTAAAAGCGACAAAGAATACAAGAAAAACAAGCAAAAGCAGCAGTCTTTCACCGCTGAATAATGTGATAGTTGCACAAGCAAAATAGGCCCAACCTATCAACCCCAATATGCCCCACCAATGCGGGCGCAACCAGATGATTCCCTGTGGAGAATTTCCCTTGTAAATAATCGCCATCAATATTAAAATAGCAATGCCAAGCGATTGCAGCCATAATTTAAGTTTACGCTTTTCTTTAGGATAATCGAGCCAGATGAGGAAAAACGAAACCGTGATTAATATCTCCCATATAGATTGTGGCAACAATGCCTGGTTACTATAATTCTCCAGGTTCATCTGAAAAAAGCCCATCACAATCAATGCAATTGAACGAAGAATAATATGACCAAAAATGACCGGGCGTGATTGTCCGCGGTCTATCCTGCTTTGCTGGCTGAAAGGAATAGATAATCCGACGATAAATAAAAATGCAGGGAAAATAATATCAGCAAATCCCATGGCATCAGCTTTTCCAGGTGCGTGTTCCAGCCATTCCGGAATCTTTTTATCGGTCCAAAGATCATTTACAAAAACCATCAGGTACATGGTCAGAGCACGGATAACATCGATGGATCCAAGTCTTCGTGTAGGCATAACTGTACGTTTATTGGTTAATGGCTGAAAAAACTTTTTGGAAACAATTTGTTGTGGTATTTTTATCAGTGTCTTTACCGGAATTTCCCCCATAATATTCTTTCAAAAATAAATCATTGCGGGTCCAGATCGTTTGCATAATTCCCTGGAACTGTTCTTTCATTTCCGGCGTGGAGCGCTGGCGGAATTTATACATGTCGTCTACCTGCTCTACGCCGGCATCAGCATTTCTGAAGGTGCAGGTAATTACTTTTAATCCTTTCATTGCAAAATAAACCGGTGTCTGATCTGCTCTTTCATAGTGCCAGTCACAGATGATCACATCTTTCGGAATCATATCAATAGCCCTGTACGTATTATTCATACTGGCTTCCCACTCTCCCAACCCCGTTGTTTTTCCATCTAAAAGGCGATCACCCCAGATCCATAATTGCTTTCCGCTTTCTGCAAGATGATCGTGAATTCTTCTTACCTCATCTGCAAACAATTGCGCAGGATCATGCCCTCCGCAACGGGGACACTTGCTCTCACCAATATAAAATACTTCATCCATGCCGGCATGAAAAGCATCTGTCTCAAAGACATCACATATCTCATCAATCAAATCAAAAAGAATTTTATGCAAACCCGGATATAGCGGGCAATAGCTTTTACAATAAAGGTTATCCGCATTCGGCCATTCATATTTTACGGGCATTTGAACCCACGGCGTTTCATCAAACTGCGGATAAACACTCAGTAACTTATCCGTGCGGTTAGCCCACGATTGATGTCCCAATAAATTGATTTGCGGGATGATTTTAATATCTCCTTGTTTACAGGCACGAACAATTTTTTTAACTTCTTTTTCAGAAAGCGCAAAACTATCAATCAGTTCAGGATGGCTTTTGAATTGATAACTGTAATCTACCCTCAGGATCAGCGTATTTACATGTCGTGGAATTAATTCTTTTTTTATAAAAGTTACAAAAGAATCCACTCCCGTAGGCCGGGGAGCAGCAATGGCAAAGCCACGAACAGGCAACGTATCGGCGATGTGTGGCACCATTTGATATCCGGCGCTTTTCGCTTTATTAGCAAATACTGCGAATCTGAAAATTGTTAATACAAGTAATAATTTCTTCATGATAGGATCATTTTAAATAGCGTTTATTTCCAGATTCCCTGAATTAATTTTGCATCTTTTGCTTGTCCGGACAGCGGCAAATTATACATGGATTCTATGGTTTTCAAAACGCTATAGTGATTAATGGGAGTGCTATCGCGGCCCGGTTTTATTTTATCACCAACAAAAATTGTTGCGATATGATTTTGTGTCATGCTTTCACCTTCATCTTCATCAAAAGTCACAATCAACATGCTGTTATTTTTCTTTGCCCATTCCACGTAAGCTGAGAGATGGTCTTGTAACCATTTATCACCGCGTTTGATTGCGGCCGTATCCCCATCAATATCTAAGTTATGCATATCATTTCCTTCGTTGGGAATTACAAAAGAAACAGTTGGAAGGTTTCTGAAATCAGAAGGGAAACTTGTCAGTGGCTGGTTGGTGGAATCTGGCAATCCATTTTTTTGAAGTTTACCTCCTTGCCAATTCACCCACGGTGCATGTTTTCGCGCATAATCATAGCCTTTTGATTCCACATAACGACATTCAAGGAAACCGGATTTAGGTAAGCTTTCAGAAAAACCGGTAAAGGAATACCCGCGCTGAAGTAAAGCTGCGCCAATATTTGGCGTGGTAAAGGGTGTTTCTTTGTCAAGACATTTATCTGAATTAACACCCTGCAAACTACCGGAAAAAAGAGCCAGGTAATTAGGTTGGCTCGGATGAGTTGCCGCTTGTGAATTTGTAAAAAGGGTTCCTTCTGCTGCAAGTTGATTAATATAAGGTGCGTTCTCTGAACCGATAATCTGGTCGAATCCATGGTTTTCTTCTACTACAATGACTATGTGGTCGGGACTTGGAACAGACTTTTTAGAATGACATGATGAAAAAAATAAGGTAGCAGTGAACAAGAATATAACCACGACTTCAGGTTTTCTCATAATAAGTTTTTTAAGTTTAATGGATTTTTATTTTTAGTTTAAGATTGAGTGTCATAGTAAAGCGCTGCAGCGCCAAGCACTCCGCAGTTTTCAAGTTCGGATATTTCCAAATGAAACAGGCTGAGCGTGTTGGTATAAAGATAAGTGCGAATGCGCTCCCACATTTTTTCCTGGAAAAGCGGATAAGCCTTACTGATAGAACCGCCAAGAACAATAAGTTCAGGACAATAAGCATACAGGATCATCCTGATGGCATTTCCTAAATGCGTTCCCAGTTCTTCAAATATCATAATTGAAAGAGGATCGCCATCCTGTGCCTTTTTGAATACCACTTCGCCATTCGTATGATAACAATTCTCAAAAAACTGGCCACTGGCATAATATTCAAAATACTGATCAAGGTATTCTACACATCCAAACTCGCCTGCACCGCAGTTTACACCGGCATATAGTTTATCATTGATGATAATTCCGGCACCTAAACCGGTTCCGATGGTAAGCCCAATCATTGAACTAAAATTTTTTCCTTTGCCAAAATATTTTTCACCAAGTGCAAAACAGTTAGCGTCATTATTTATTAAAACCGGTCGATTATATCGAGCTTCCATTAATTTCTTTAAAGCAACTTCTTTCCATGAAGGAATGTTCTGCACATCGTAAACAATTCCTTTTTCGATATCCACCACACTTGGCACTCCGATACCAATTGCTTTTACTTGTTCATTCATCAGCGGATCTACCAGGTTATAAATCACTTGTAAAACTTCTTCTACTGTACCTGAAGCGGGAATTCTGCTGGAAACAATATCTTTCAAATTTCCTTCGCGCACTACGCCGCCACGAACATGTGTTCCTCCAAGATCAATTCCGATGATATTATCGTTGGTCATTTAGTTCTTTGTTTTTAGTTTTTAGCTTTTAGTTTTTAGTTTTTTATTCTCCAATTCAAGCTTCAATCTTTTCCTTTCTCGCATCCTGAATGGTTTTGTTTTTAATAATAGGTTTAGCCCAAAAACCAATACTCAAAATATATCCGAGTGTGATGTATAAAAAGAACATTCCTGTCCGCAGGCCAAAGTGATCGCCGATAGCACCAATAATTAACGGAATGATTGCACCCCCGATAATACCAGTCAGCAAAATCCCTGAGAAGGCTCCATGATGCTCTTCCAGCGAATTTAAAGCTAAAGAAAAAATGATGGGATACATCACTGAAGCAAAAAATCCTACGCAGGGAAAAGCATATAGTGCCACGCGGTCGCTGCCTGAGAATAAACCAATGCTCAAAGAAATAATTGCCAAAATGGTAAAGCTGATTAATACCTTACTGCTGTCCATTACCTTTAATAAAAACAAACCGAGCACGCCGCCCGCGGTCATCATTCCCCAGAAATAAGCTACATCATTGGCTCCTGAAGTTTGGGGATTGTATTTGTGATAATCAAAAAGAAATTGTGATATCCAATTGGCTACGCCTTGCTCGGTCCCTACATAACAAAATATTCCGATGAAAAAAAAGATTACAACGGGTTTTTTAAAAAGGTCTAAATGAACCTTTAAAGCGCCTGCCTTTTCATCTTTACTTAAAATCACTTTTGGAAAACGCGACACCAAAATAACAATGAACATTATCAAACTGACTACCGCAAATAACCAATAAAGTGAAATCCATGGGAGGCTCTCCGGAACAATGGAAGCAAATATTCTTTGGACAGGATCGATATCTCCTTTGTTGGCAAGTTTAACCACCAGGTAGGAATATACAAGCGGGCTAAGGAAAGAAGCCGCTCCAAAAATCAATTGAGCCAATACAGAATTAAAAGCATAATTCTCCTCGCCGCCGGAAGTACGAAGTAAGGGATTGATAACAACCTGCAGCATTGCCATTCCACATCCAATCAAAAATAAAGAGATAATATAACTGGAGTAATTGGGAAATAGAACCAACAGCAATGAACCAATAAATGAGACCACAAATGCGGCCACCATTATTTTCTTTTCTTTGTACTTTTCATTGAGAATTCCGGCCGGAATTGACATCACTCCATAAGCAATAAAAAACGCAAAAGGTAAAATAGCGACTTTGGTTAAACTAAGATGAAAACCGGTTTTGATATCCGGGATCAAAGCCCCGATAACATTGGTCAAAAAAGAGATCACAAAGAATGTGAGCATTATAAGAAAAACGATATAATAATTTCTCTTTGAAGCAGTAGTTGTTGTTGACATGGATTTTTTGTGAAAGATGAAAAATAATGTGTGTTTAATTGGAATAAATATTAATTGATGATACTCTTTTTATAATTTCTACATTCGATATCCCTTATCCCTGTATCCTTTATTTTAGTTGCCGGTAAACCAACTAATTCCTTTAATTCTTATTTTCGTTTAACCATAAATTACCATCTAAATAAAATTAATCTTTTTTCTGGTTCTCCATCCAAACAGGTTTTGTTTTTGATTTATGATCTGCGCCAATAATGTCTTTATACAATGCCGGTTTTCTCGCGATCTTATAACGATATCCGCCGGAAAGTTTTAATTTATCTTCGGTAATTATTGCTGTTGCAATTTCGTCATCGAAACTTTTTATTTCCGTCAACACATCTCCATACGGATCAAGGATCATTGAATTTCCATTCTTTAATTGATCGCCATCATACCCAACCGGATTGGTAAAAACATAATAAACACCATTATCATAAGCTCTTGCGGGAAGCCACCTCATCAACCATTGCCTTCCTTTTGGCCCGTCAAATTCCATTCTTAAAGGAACCGGATCAAGTTCTCTTTTTTGCCACAAAGCATCAGCAACAAAACCTCTTCCCGGCATGGAAGAAGGAGTACACATGGTTACATGTGGCGCAAAAATAATCTCAGCGCCAAGCAAAGAAGTAGCTCTCACATTTTCCACCACATTATTATCGTAGCAAATTAATATACCACATTTCCATCCTTTAATATCAAAAATAACATACTCATTTCCCGGAGAAAAATATTTACTGATAAACGGATGTATCTTACTATATTTTGCGATCAATCCAGATTTATCAACGCCGATATAAGTATTAAAAAGCTGATTATTTTTAATTTCAACCAAACCCGCCAACACAACCATGTCGTACTTCTTCGCAATCTGAACCAGTTTTTGAGTACTATTGCCATCCGGAATTTTTTCGGCCAGGTTCACAACTTCTTTTCTATTTAAATCTTTTAAAAACGTGTATGCAGTGATTGATAATTCATGGAAACTGATCACTTCTGCACCGGCGCTTTTTGCTTTAGAAGTTAATGCTTCAATCACGGAAAGATTGTAATCTTTATCACCATCTTTTGGCTGAAATTGCGCAACAGCGATTTTTAATTTCTTCATTTTATCGTGAATGGTTAATCGTCATCCCAATAGCTATCAGGACAAGACACTAAGACACTAAGAACTACGAACTAAAAACTACGAACTGAAAACTTCTTCTACTCCACATTCCATCCCCCTACAACCACTTTTGTTTTTTGTCCATTAAGGTCCGAAGTATGGCACCACACTGAAACAGTTCTTTCTTCGCCGGGCAACAGACTAAAATAATTCTCTTTCCAAAATACGGGAACAACAGATTCATTACTCTTTTCTTTTTTCAAATCCAGGTAAACCATAAAAGCAAGATTCGATGTAGGGTTCTTTATTTTTTCGGTGATGATCGTACTATCACCGTTAACCATCCTGGTCTCACTCGTTGTCAACTTCACCGCAGGAAGATTTTCCAACATCGTTAGATCTGCAAATTGTAATTGCGGTGTGATAAACCAGGTGCTTTTCTTCTCATCCAGGCTATCTCCCTGTGTAGATAATGCATAAAAATTCTTGCTTACACTATTATTTTTATTATCAAATAAACGCAGGTCAAGGAACCATGTTTTGCTTACGTCCATTTCAGTTGGTAATTTAAATACATTACGAACTTCCTGCGATTTGAGATTATTAACCGGAACTCTTTTTTGCAAAACCTTATTCATACTAAAATCATAGACAGTTATTTGGGCGGAAAGATCATTAACTTTTTCAGAAGTATTATTCATGACGTTTATTCCTGTGTCACCATAGTTATAGGAAATATGCAGCGGCTCATTTGCATCACGTGCTCCATAAAAAGCACCGGTTGGCATCAGGTAAAAATCATAAAACTGCCACCAAAGCTTGGGCCACGAAGCATTATACATCCATTGTATAATTCCGGTAGCATTAAATCTGTTGGCCTCAAATGCTTCAAACATAGCACGCATTCCTTCATAATTGAGGTATTGCGCTTTGCGTAAATAATCCGTTAAAGTGGTTGCGTGCCCAAGCCTTTCATTCATTGCATTATTATACGCAGTAAGATTGTGAAATTGTCCTCTTGCTGCATGATACAACCACGAACTACCGATTGGCCACAGGGAATCTTTAGGAATCATTTTCTGTAAACTTTCGAGCACGGGTATCTCTGGTCCGGGACCGGTCTCTGTATTAAAACCAAACGCGCCACCATTGATTTTATCTATATACCAATAATCCGGAGGCACATAATCATAAGGTCCGCGCATTTTCATCCCGGTAGGGCCGGTAATTTCGCTTACCCATTCATGGGCAGATTGTACATAAGGCCGTGTAGGATCATCTGCTTTTAAAACGTCGAGGTATTTTTGTTCCAACTCAGGCCTTGGCCATTTATCACTTCCATAAAGCCAAAGGAAAATGCTTGGATGGTTTCTGAGCCATACAATTTGATCATGCAATGATTTTGCAGCAACATCCATCTGATCAGGAGTTACAATTGCACCATATTTATCTTCATACATTCCTCCGAAAATACCTTTCCATTCCCATTGGCAACTAAAGCCTACCATCACCAGTATTCCTTTCTCATCGCAGAGATCAAAAATATGCTGATCATGTCCCCAGAAACCCTCCATCCGAATGGCATTCAGATTCATGTGTACCGCGTAATCAATGCCGGCGCGTTCATAATCCGGAGTAGCATTCAACAACATCGGATCTGTCCAGCCTCCACCCTTTATTAAAATTTTTTTTCCATTAAGGCGGTAAGCTCTGAAACCTTGTTCAGTCCAGCCACCTATTACAGAACGAATACCAAACTTTATTTTTCTGACGTCAGAAATTTGATTGTTAGTAACATAATTTATTTCGAGGGAATAAAGATTAGGCTTTCCCAAATCATGCGTCCACCAGAGCCTTGGGTGATTTATTTTTAACGCAGGATAATCATTGGAATCAAGAATTACTTCCTGAGTTTCGCCGGCTTCGAGTTTTACTGGTTTTGAAATATGGATATCCTTTTCAATGTTCGCATTTAAGGTTCCATTAATTTCTTTATCAGAATAATTATGCAACTTTATTTTCAATGTAATAGCTGCGTGGTCAAGAGTAGCCGTGTCCACATCAGTTAGTATAAAAGGTTGTTCAATAGCGACCGGGCCGTTAGATAATAAATTTACATCACGCCAGATTCCCATATTATTATCAGCAGGTTCAGGATTCCAATCCACAAATCCGATATTCAAATCGCCGCCTTCAGCTTTTGAAACCTTCAGTGCAAGCACATTTTCACCTTTTTTTATAAACGGAGTGACATCAATGATAAATTGACGAAAGCTACCTTTAATGGTATCTGCCGACGCAATTTTTTTACCGTTCAGCCAGATATCGGCACTGTAACTAATTCCATTAAAACGAAGACGGTAAATTTGACCAGGATCTATTTTTTCAACATTAAAAGTTTTCCGGTACCACCAGGGAGTATCAAACATACTTTTGGGAATATTTTCAAGATTTCGATTGAAAAAAACATTTTTAAAAACACCATCATCTACGAGCGATCCTAATGTACTACCGGGTACTTTGGCTTTATACCAGTTCTGAGGTTTAAAATTTAGTGTTGATATTTGATCATCATTTCCAGCAACTTTCGAAGAGGATTGAATCTGCCAATTGTCCTGAAACTCGGTGTTTTCAACACTCCAAGGATTACTTTGTGAAAATGATGCCAGAGGAATCAAGAATAATAAAGCGATAAGACCGAAAAACTTATTTGCAACTTCTTGCATGGTTAAAATTAATTTAGTGAATTATGATCAATGATGAATATTCAATAAACAATGCTCAACTAAAAACTATAAACTAAGAACTTCTTCTACTCCACATTCCATCCTCCGATAACTACTTTTGCTTTTTGTCCATCCAGGTCCGAGGTGTGGCACCAGACCGGAATAGTTCTTTCTTCACCGGGTAAAAGACTAAAGTAATTTTCTTTCCAAAATACGGGAACAACAGATTCGTTACTTTTTTCTTTTTTCAAATTCAGGTACACCATGAAAGCAAGATGCGATGTAGGATTTTTTACTTTTACATTTACAATCGTACTATCACCATCAACCATTTCTGTCTCGCTCGTTGTCAACTTCACGGCAGGAAGTTTTTGCAACATCGTCAAGTCGGCAAATTGTGATTGGGGTGTTATGTACCAGGTACTTTTCTTTTCATCAAGACTATCACCCTGGGTTGACAACACGTAGAAGTTTGTGCTTACGTTATTACTTTGTTTATCAAATAACCGTAGATCAAGAAACCATGTTTTACTTACATCCATTTCTGTCGGCAATTTAAAGACATCACGTACTTCATCTGACTTAAGATTATTTACCTCAACTGTTTTCTCCAATACCTTATTCATGCTAAAATCATACACAGTAATTTGTGCAGACAGCTTGTTTTCTTTTTCTGAAGTATTATTCATTACGTCTATGCCGGTATCTCCATAATTATAGGAAATGTGCAATGGTTCATTGGCATCGCGTGCTCCGTAAAAGGCTCCGTTGGGCATCAGATAAAAATCATACAATTGCCACCAAAGCTTTGGCCACGATGCATTGAACATCCACTGTATAATTCCAGTCGCTTTAAATTTGTTCGCTTCAAAAGCTTCAAACATAGCCCGCATTCCTTCATAGTTGAGGTATTGTGCTTTTCGCAAATAGTCCGTTAAATTGGTTGCGTATCCTAACCTTTCATTCATTGCATAATTATACGCAGTCAGATTGTGGAACGTTACCCGTGCAGCATGATATAACCACGAACTTCCGATAGGCCATAGTGAATCTTTGGGAATCATCTTTTGCAAACTCTCGAGTACTGGTATCTCTGGTCCCGGTCCGGTCTCTGTATTAAAACCAAAGGCGCCACCATAAAACTTATCTAAATACCAATAGTCCGGTGGTACATAATCATAGGGTCCGCGCATTTTAACTCCGGTTGGCCCGGTAATTTCGCTCACCCATTGTCCGGCTGATTGCACATAGGGGCGCGTAGGATCATCGGCTTTTAAAATATCTAGGTACTTCTTTTCCAACTCAGGCCTTGGCCATTTATCACTTCCATAAAGCCATAAGAAAACACTTGGATGATTCCTCAACCGAATAATTTGATCATGCCATGATTTTGCGGCAACATTAATCTGTTTTGGAGTTCTGATGCTTCCATTTGTATCTTCATAATTCCCTCCAAAATATTCGTTCCATTCCCATTGACAACTAAAACCTGCCATCACCAGTATTCCTTTTTCATCACAAAGATCAAAAATATGTTGGTCATGTCCCCAGAAACCTTCCATACGAATAGTATTCAGATTTGTATGCACGGCATACTCAATACCTGCGCGTTCATAATCCGGTGTGGCATTTAGCAACATCGGATCTGTCCAGCCTCCTCCCTTTATTAATATGTTTTTTCCGTTGAGACGATAAGCTCTAAAACCCTCGCCTGTCCAGTATCCATTAATACTACGAATACCAAACTTCATTTTTTTGACATCAGAAACCTGGTTATTGGTAACATAATTTATTTCAAGAGAATAAAGATTGGGTTTCCCTAAATCATGAGTCCACCAAAGCCTCGGATGATTTATTTTTAATGCAGGATAATCACTGGAATCAAGAATTACTTCTTTCGTTTCCCCTGCTTCCAGTTTCACTGGTTTTGAGATATGAATGTCTTTTTCAATGTTGGCATTTAATGTTCCATTTATTTCTTTATCAGAATAATTATGCAATTTTATTTTCAATGTAATGGCTGCATCATTAAGGGTAGCCGTATCTACATCTGTAATTACGAAAGGCTGTTCTACAACTACAGGGCCTGTCGATATTAAGTTTACATCGCGCCAGACTCCCATATTATTATCCGCGGGTTCAGGATTCCAATCTACAAATCCAATATTCAATTCGCCATCTTCTGCTTTTGAAACTTTTAGCGCCAGCACATTTTCGCCTTCTTTTATAAAAGGAGTTACATCAAAAATGAATTGACGAAAACTACCTTCGACAGTATCCGCTGAAGCAATCTTTTTACCATTCAGCCAGATATCGGCGCGATAACTGATTCCATTAAAACGCAAACGACAAACCTGTCCGGGAACTGTTTTATCAACATTAAAAGTTTTGCGATACCACCAGGGCGCATCAAAAATGCTTGTGGGAATATTTTCAAGATTTCTGTTGAAAAAAACATTTTTAAAAACGCCATCATCTACGAGCGAGCCTAAGGTACTGCCGGGAACTTTGGCTTCATACCAGTTCTGAGGTTTAAAATTGGGAGTAGAAATTGTCTCAGCATCTGCATTTACTTTTTCAGAAGATTGTATCTGCCAATGGTCTTTTAATTCCTGGTTTTCATTCCACTGGCTTTTTTGGGAAAATCCTGCAAAAGGTATTGTCAACAATAATATAGCAAGGGCAAACAATATTCTTATATTGATCTTCATAGGGAAAATTTACTCCGCAAGGCAATGGAATTTAAAAAAAGCTGATAATAAAATCTTCATAAATATTGCAGTCATTACGAATGGAAACAAATTCCAAAAGATTGATTATTACATTAAAAAAGTAATTACAAGGTAAATATTAATTTTTAATTTTTTGTTGGAAATTAAAAAGAGGCAATCAACAGTGAAATCAATTTCTGATTTCCAAATATGCGACAAAGTCTATAAAAAATTGGGATACGTTTTTATTTTAGCCAGATTATTACAAATCTGTTACAATTCACTTAAACTTCCGTAAAAGAATTGATTTGCAAACTATTAAAAACTAAATCAACATCTATCATCCATGCTGTTGTTGGCGTCCGCGCCAACAGCGATGTTTGTTTTCGCACATGATCATTCACACTTTCAACCCCTCAACAAATTATTATTAACAGCAGACAAATAACTATCAAAGATTTCTATTTCTAATTATGAAGTAAACTTTTGTTTTGTCTATGACCATTTTCATACGTCCAGGTCTTCAACAAATTATTATTAACAGCAAACGAATAATTATTGCAGATTTCTATTTTCGGTAAAATTTTTGCGAATAACCATGAGCATTAATTCCAGCTTTCTATAGTCGCCTTATTATAATCATCTTTATATTTTTCAGGAATCTTTCCGTTGAGCATACATCCGGATTCCAGGCCGGGATAAATATTTTCAAACGTACATATTTGATTCATAAAAACGCGGCGATAAATGTGGCTGCGGGTAAGTTTTTTATGATCATCGATGCCTGCCGCTCCCAGCAATTCTACACAAGATTTTACCGTGTCTTCATGGTAATTGGCTATTCTTACTTTTTTATCACTTACAACCAATCCGGCTACCAATTTTGGATCTTGCGTAGTAATGCCTGTGGGGCACCTGTTAGTGTTGCAAAGTAAAGACTGTATGCATCCCAGTGCCATCATCATAGCCCGTGCACTGTTGCACATGTCTGCGCCAAGAGAAAGCGCCCTCACAATGTGAAATCCGGTAAATATTTTTCCGGAGCCAATGATTTTTATGTGCCTGCGAATATCAAACCCGTTGACCATATTTGATACAAAAGCCAATCCATCCATGAACGGCGCGCCAACAGAATTACTAAATTCCTGCGGAGCGGCCCCGGTTCCTCCCTCTCCGCCATCTACGGTAATGAAATCAGGATAGATGTCGAGTGCGATCATCGCTTTGCAAATTGCTATGAATTCGCTTTTGTGACCAATACATAATTTAAACCCAACCGGCTTGCCGTCACATGCTTCTCTTACATTTTGTATAAACTGTACAAACTCTTTTGGAGTACTGAAAGCAGAATGATAAGGTGGCGAATATATAGTTGTGTAAGGTGCTACATGGCGTATAGCCGCGATTTCAGGTGAGTTTTTCTTAGCGGGTAAAATACCACCATGCCCCGGTTTAGCGCCTTGAGAAAGTTTTATTTCAATCATTTTCACTTCCGGTCTGACAGCATTTTCCCTGAATATTTCAAAACTGAAATTTCCGTCAGCATCCCTGGCGCCGAAGTAACCGGTTCCTATCTGCCAAATTAAATCGCCGCCCTGTTTTAAATGATAAGGGCTTAAACCACCTTCGCCTGTGTTCTGCGCAAAGCCGCCAATTTTTGCTCCGCCATTCAATGCCTCTACTGCTGCGGCGCTCAGCGATCCGAAACTCATTGCGCTTACATTTAATATACTTGCACTATAAGGCTGCCTGCAATCTTTATTTCCTACCAACACCCTGGGATCATGATTCATTTTTTGGAAATCCTTTGACGCTATACTATGGGTCATCCACTCATAACCTTCGGCATAAACATCCATCTGTGTACCAAAGGGCATGGTATCCAAGTCCTTTTTTGCCCTTTGATAAATAGTGTTCCTGTCAAGGCGGTTAACAGGTCTCCCGTCTGTATCGCTTTCTACAAAATACTGATAAATTTTTGGGCGTAAAGCCTCCATAACCCAGCGCAGATGTCCTACTACCGGGAAGTTCCGCCAGATGGTGTGCTTTTTTTGTACCATGTCTTCTGCGCCTACCATCACTACTAATACCACAACACCGAATATACCCCAGAAACCAGGCCATCCAAACCAGGCCAATGCTCCGAAAATTAAAAGAAATGCAATACTTAATAAGACAAATTTTCTTCTCATATGAATTAAGAGTTTAGTGCCGAAGTTCGCAAGAATAATAATCGATTCCAAAGTTGAATGTTAATGCTTTTGTCACGAAACAGGATGAGGACTAAAGGTTGCACAACAAAGCGGAAATTACTTCCCGGTAAACAAACAATTATTAAAGATTTCTATTTCGGACTACCAACAAATGTCGGCGTTCGCGTCAACAGCAGATTCTTCGCATTCCGGATGATGTTTATAAATAAATCACAAGCTGTTGTTGGCAATCCATAAAAGTTCGTCTATGGCCATTTCTTTAATTCCAACTCTTCAATAAATTATTATTAGCAGCAGACGAATAATTATCAAAGATTTCTATTTCTAATTATTAAGTAAACTGTTCGTAGAAATGTAAATGGTGGCAGACTTCACCCGATAAAAAAGATACCGACAGCAATGATACAAACAATTAACCGATAACGCCGCTTTCCTGTTGCGATGTTTTCGTTTTCACAAACGGCTGTATCAAAAATCCAATTATGATTACCAATAAAGCTCCGATAACATTCAACCACAAGAATGAAATCACATCGGCTTTGTAGATAATGATAATAAATATTTCCGAAATAATGGCTGAAACGAAAAGTGCATTTGCTTTTATGGGCTTGAACCAAAAGGCTATCATAAAAATACCGAGGATAACGCCGTAGAAAAGTGAACCAAGAATATTGACGGTTTCAATAAGGCTATTACCGAGGTTACTTGCGAACTCTGCAACGAGAATGCAAAAGATTCCCCAGCAGAATGTATAGAATTTAGAAATCCGGTAATCTTCTTTGTCCGTGAGTTCTTTCTTAAAATACTTCTTATGTATGTCAACAACGGTGCAGGATGCCAATGAATTTAGGGAAGCCGCAATGCTCCCCCACGCCGCGAGAAAAATTACTGCTATTAATAAACCCACAAGCCCTTTTGGCAAATAGTCAATCACAAAACGAAGGAAAATGTAGTTGGTATCATTGACATCTTCGCCCGGCAATGCTTTTGACAAAACCGCGCTGTATTCAGTCTTAATTTTGCTTTTCTGAACATCATCGTTCGGGGCAAGTTTTGCATAAGTGGATTCAAGCTGGTTCAATTCATTTTTATAGCTTGTTTCTTTTGCCCGTTCCATCTGTGTTTCATTGAAATGAATGGGCGCTTTATTGTATTGGTAAAAAGAAAATACCAATACGCCGAGCATTAATATTAAGAACTGCATGGGCACTTTTACAATTCCATTCATCAATAATCCCAGTTTGCTCTGCTTGTTGTTTTTGGCTGTCAGGTACCTTCCCACCTGGCTTTGATCAGTTCCAAAATAGGAAAGCGCCAGGAAAAACCCTCCTATCACACCACTCCAGATATTGTATTTATCTTTCCAGTCAAATCCATTCGCGGTTCTTCCGGAAGTAATAATATTCATCTTCCCATTTTTACCTCCCAGGTGCAATGCGTCCATAAATCCAACGCCCGATGGCATCAGGTGTACTACCAGGTATCCAGCTATTACCATTCCGGTGAAGATGATGACCAACTGCAATTTTTGCGTGTGCGCCACAGCCCTTGCGCCGCCGGTAACTGTATATATTATCAGCATACCGCCCATAATAATGTTGGTGTAATAAATATTCCAGCCAAGTAGTGAACTTAAAATTAAGGATGGAGCGTAAATACTGATACCCGTTGACAATCCGCGCGAAATTTGAAAAAGAATAGAAGTGAGTGTTCTGGCTTTTAAGTCAAATCTTCTTTCCAGGAATTCATAGGCCGTGTACACTTTTAACCTGTTGAATACGGGAACAAAAACGATGCATATAACGATCATGGCTAACGGCAATCCAAAATAATATTGCACAAAACGCATTCCATCCGTATAAGCCTGTCCAGGCGCGCTAATGAAGGTAATGGCACTTGCCTGCGTACCCATAATGCTCAACAACACAAGATACCAGGGCATATCGCGGTTGCTTAAAAAATACCCATCAAGATTTTTGGTAGTCTTGCTTTTATATACGCCGTAAATAATAATACCAATCAGCGTTATAATAAGCACTGCCCAATCCTGGTAACTCATGTTAACTAATATTTATAAATGAGATTCTTGCCGGTAAAAAACATTTAAATTCCTTATAGAGATTTTATTGAAAATGTTTTGTGATGAAGTAATAGAAAATAATCTGAAGCACCAAAAAAAGAAACACAACCAGGTAAAGGAAATTCCAATTGGTATCCTTCTCTTCCATTGCATTTTGTTCTTTATCTTGTTTTGAAGTCTTCATCTTTTTCTTTTTATAATTCCATTTTTTGAATTATTGATCTTGCAGTAAATAAACTAAAAAACGCGATTTGCAATTTTCCTTCAGCTTTGAGCTTTCAGCGTTAGGCTTTCAATCTTATTTATTATTTTCCAACGGCTTTGCAATTAAATTAGCAAACAACCTGTACGCGCCAGGCACACCTGCCGGCAATTCTCTAAAGAAAACCAATCCTGCATACACAAACCGGCCCTTCCCATAATCAGTATAGATAAGGCTTCCCTGCGAAGGATCCCTGTTGGCATCATGCATGGAAAAAAGCGTTTTATAATTTTCGCCAAAATCAACTGCTTCATAGGTGCTACGTTCCTGTATCCAATCTTTAAAATCTTTTTGGGTTATTTTATTCGGATAATTCAACAACGTATTTTCCGGATGCACAAAATCCACGGCCGCATTTTCATCAGTAACACGGTTGCGGGAAATGGTAAAAGGATAAGGAGCGATTTTTGCTTTTACCGGTCCAATGTTATTATTGGTATTATATTGAACTAATAATACGCCGCCGTTTTTAACATAATTCATCAATGTATTGTAAGAATCATTGAGCCACGAATAAATGTTATAGGCCCGCACCCCTGTTACTATCGCGTCAAACTGCTGAAGATTTTTTGGGGTAACATCAGCAGCCGAAAGTATGGTAACCTCGTAACCCATTTTTTGCAATGCATCAGGAACTTTATCACCGGCGCCGGGGATGTATCCTATCTTTTTTCCTGAAGTTTTAAGATCAATTGCAACTAATTTGGATTCGGCTTTATGAAAATAGATAATGTTAGGAATATGCGGATATTCAATCATCGTCTTGTATGAATCATAAATTTTGTCTCCGTCTTTTGCGCTCCAGTCAATCATCTCAGTATTTGATTGATCCGAATTTTGTATTGAATAAAAAGAATTAAAACCTTTTTTTGCCTGGATCACATTAGAAGAATGGCTTTCTTTAATGGTAAAATTATCAGCGGTCTTGCTATTTATAATAGTATCTAATTTGATGTTAACCGGATCTTTATTAATAGATATGGCAAGCTCGGGCTGCGATTTCAATTCAACCCTTGGGATAATAAATAACGGCTCATATTGTTCCCCTTTTACCGGATCGTTGGTTTTATACTGAACAGGTATGTCATATTCAAAATTTTCACCGTTAATTTTTAAAGACACCGTTGCTGTTTGAGGATCATTCTGCGGTTTGCCAATCAACTCCTGGTCAGAAACATTAAAAGAACCTTTGCTCATCGGCTCTACAAGCCAGTAGGGCTGTGAAATCTTTTCGGTTACCGGTATTAAAATATTAAAACTATGCGAAACATTTTCGTCTGCAGGTAAATTATCATTTAAGTCAAACTTTTTATTTTCAATCGTTACTGAATTGACACTAACGGTGGCGCCCAGACGATTATCAGCAACGAAATTGATGTCCAGAGGATCGCCCTGCACTGCAAACATCGTGTTTGTAGTTGCTTCCATATACAGCCCGATGCATTCTCTTATTATTTGTTTTATTTCTTTTATTTTTTCATTGCGCCAATAACCATCATTGGAATTTTTCAATGACTGATATATTTTTATCAGGGCAGGCAATGAATTCTGTGGATTTTGAAATGAATAATCATGGATTAATTGTTGTACCGCTGTTTCCATTGTATTATCATTTAATCTTGACCAGTTAGTGGACACGCCATCCATTAGCGTTTTAACAGGCGCCGGCCCTTTGATGGTTTTAAAATACTCCAAAGATGTTCCCCTCGTAGCCGGTACTCCAAATCCTTGTGTCTTGTGCTGGCTACGGCTTTGAGCGGCTATTTCTCCATAGCTCTTTCCTAACAAAGCATTATAACCACCTGCATCAATTTTAAACTGATCGGGACTTTCTGTATTGACGCTGCCGAAATTAAATGTATTCCACAGCAGTCTTTTTGCCTGCCAGGGCTTTACTCCATATTTGAATTGCTCCGGAAATTTTGTAGGATCAGCAGCAGCTTCAAATGCTTCACCGGCGAGGATGGCAGACGCCGTATGATGTCCATGGCCTCCTTCACCGGTAGTAGGAAACCTGGTAATAATGATATCAGGTTGGAATTTTCGAATCACCCAAACGACATCACTCAATATTTTATCGTGGTTCCAAAATTGAAAAGTTTCAACAGGGCTTGTGGTATATCCAAAATCAAATGCTCTTGTAAAAAATTGTTCCGCTCCGTCAATTCTTCTTGCGGCCAAAAGTTCCTGTGTTCTTATGAGGCCTAATTCCACTCCCTGTTCGTCGCCAATAAGATTTTGTCCACCATCACCTCTCGTCATGCTCAGGTACGCGGTTCTGTATAATTTACCATCCGCCAGGTAAGCAAGCAGCCTTGTATTTTCATCGTCAGGATGAGCCGCTACATACAACACCGATCCGAGTACATCTAATTTTTTTATTTGTTCAAAAATCTGTGATGAGCTATATGTTTTTGGAGACTGGCAAAAAACAAATTGGGTAAAGCAACTGGAGCATAAAAGAAAAAAATATTTGCGCATTTTCTGATTTATTTTTTCACGAAAGTAAGGTAATGTTCAGTTGTAACATAGGTGTTTTATATAAATGGGAATTAAAGTTTATTAAAAATATGCAATCTTATAGGGTGCATTCCAAATTGCAATGCCGTACTACTTGTGGGCGGTGAGAATCCCGTTAGCAAACGGGACCACGGCTGGCCGCCCCGGTTGGTGTCCCCATCATCCGGCGACAATTGAAATGCACCTGTCTTATACCGCACTACTTTGTTTCTTCATCGATTTTTATCTCGCTGAGGAAATGAATAAGTTTTTGGTTTATTAATTTTGGAGAGGGCAAGAACGATTTGTATTCTGAAGGCAACGCGGTAGTTGTTTTATACGTGGCTACTCCTATTGGCAATGTTGCGGTTTCAAGTGAATATTCAACAATTGTCCGGTCCTTGCTTTTACAGATAATGATACCGACAGCAGAATTTTCGTGAGGTAGTTTTATTTTTTTATTTAGCAAAGTAAGATAAAACTCCATTTTGCCTTTATGCTCCGGTTCAAACTCGCCTATCTTCAAATCAATGGCGATAAGGCTTTGCAATTTTCTATGAAAAAGCAACAAGTCTACACGAAATTCCTTTTTGTTTACATACATTCTATATTGATTGCCTACAAACGTAAAATCTGAACCCATTTCCAATAAAAATTGACGGATGTTATTAATCAGTGCCTGCTCAAGTTCGCTTTCCGAATGCTTTTCAGAAAAATTCAGGAAGTCAAAAGTATAATCATCTTTAACGGCGAGGTAAGCCTGTTTCTTTATGTTCTCGGGCGAAGCCGTATCAAAATTGGTCTGATTGAGTAAGTACTTTTCAAAAGTTTTATTCTCTACCTGGTGTATTAAAACATTTTTTGTCCAACCAAATTTTTTCGTTGCCATAATATAAAACTGACGTTCCTGGTTGTTTTTACATTTTGACAAGATGACCAGATGTTTAGTCCAGCTAATTTCTCCAACCAGTGGTTGGAGATTTGTAGCTTCGTGATATTCGTTGTAAAATTGCACCATATACCATAGATTAGTGGTGGATAATCCACTCATCGCTGGAAATTCATCTTGCAGTTCTCTTGACAAAGTCGGTACAATTGCCTTCCCCCAGCCAACTGCCTGTTTTTCAGAAATAGCTTTTCCTAATTCCCAATACAGATTTATCAACTGCACGTTGACTGCTTTGAGCGCTTCATACTGAGCCGCCCTTACTTTTTCTTTTATATCGGTGATAAACTGAACCTGGCTTTTTCGACTTCTGTCATCTTGTTATTTTCATTCAAATCTAATGAAAAGGTCTTCGTAATTATGCGCTTTTAATTTTTAAAATTACCACTCACACATTTGTTTCATAAAACCTAAATTTGAAAAAAAAATTCATGATTAGAATAAAGTCTTCCCTGTTCATCTTCTGCTTCTCTATACTTTTTGCCTCGTATTGTTATTCGCAAAAAATAAATGCCTTTCATTTTACTACAAATAAAAATATCAATGTAAAAAAAGGAGCAGTAGTTTCTGCAAGCCCTATAGCAAGCGACGTAGGCGTTTCAATTTTAAAACAGGGTGGCAATGCAGTTGATGCGGCCATCGCAACTCAATTGGCTTTGGCAGTAGTGCACCCAAGCGCCGGAAATATAGGCGGCGGCGGCTTTACTATTATTCATTTAAAAGATGGCCGTAACATTTCAATTGATTATCGCGAAATGGCTCCGGGCAAGGCTTTTAGAGATATGTACCTGGATGCTAACGGTAACCCGCAAATGAATTTATCACAAAACAGTCCGCTCTCTTCGGGCGTTCCGGGTTCCGTAGCAGGAATCTTTGAATGTATGCAATACGCGAAACTTCCTTTTAAAAAATTAATTCAGCCTGCGATTGATCTTGCAGAAAAAGGTTTTACCCTTGCGCCAGGCGAAGCCTCCAGCCTCAATTATATTAAAAATGATTTGATCAAAATGAATAAGGTCGCCCCGGTTTTTGTAAAAAGCAGCCCATGGAAAACCGGCGATACTTTGGTTCAAAAAGATCTCGCCAATACGTTAAAAAGAATCAGGGATTTCGGTGCCAAAGGATTTTATGAAGGAGAAACAGCAAAGCTAATCGCGCAGCAAATGAAAAGTGATAATGGAATTATTACTGAAGAAGATCTGAAAAATTACAAGGCGAAAAACCGCGCTCCAATTAGTTTTGACTATAAAGGAAACACGGTCGTGTCAATGCCTTTGCCCAGCAGCGGCGGTATCATCCTGGAACAAATGCTGAAGATGAGCGCTATGGAAAATATCGGGCAAATGAAATACGGCACATTAGCTTCTGTACAATTAATGGCTGAAGTGGAAAGGCGTGCCTTTGCAGACCGGGCAAAGTATTTGGGCGATCCGGATTTTGTAAAAGTGCCGGTACAAACTTTAGTGAGTGATGCGTATCTTAAAAAAAGAATGAGCGATTATGATCCATCGAAGGCAGGCAACAGCAAAGACATAAAAGAAGGCTATATACAGGAAGGTGAAGAAACTACTCACTTTGATGTTTTGGATAAAGATGGCAATGCTGTTTCAACAACTACAACTTTGAATGGAAGTTTTGGGAGTGGGATTGTAGTTGCTGGCGCAGGCTTTTTACTCAATAATGAGATGGATGATTTTAGTGTAAAACCCGGCGTGCCCAATATGTTTGGCGCCGTAGGCCAGGAAGCCAACGCCATCGCCCCGGGGAAAAGAATGTTGAGCAGCATGACCCCTACAATAGTTTTAAAAGACAACAAGCCTTTCATCGTCGTTGGCACGCCCGGCGGGACTACTATCCCGACAAGTGTTTATCAAACTATTGTTGACATAATTGATTTTAAACTCTCACCGGAAGATGCGGTTAATTTCCCCAAGTTTCATCAGCAATGGCTGCCTGATGTAATTTTTGTAGAAAAAAATTTTGATAAAAATGTGATCGCGCAATTAAAAGCAATGGGCTATAAAATAGAAGAAAGAGGCTCCATCGGCAGAACCGAAGTGATAATGGTAAATGACAAAAACATCACTGCGGTAGCAGATCACAGGGGCGATGATGGCGCAGCCGGATATTAAAATCTATAAAATTTTATAAAAATAAAAAAACAGTAATCCCACCTATTTGTCGGTTTACTGTTTTCTATTTTATGATTTGTAATTCCGGTAAAAAATTTGACCGGTTACAGGAAAAGACTATTGCCCGGATAAATCCTTCACACGAATGTTTCTAAAACGCACCACATCCCCATGTCCTAAAAAACCGATATGGCCTTTGTCGCGTTTCAATCCAGGATGCGCTTTACCATCCGGAGTTCCATTTTCACGGGCATCAGTGATATCGGCATCGGTTATCACGGTGCCGTTTAAAATCACTTTTATTTTCGGCCCCCTTGCAATCACTTCTTCATAATTCCATTCGCCCACCGGTTTCAGATAGCCACGCTTCGCCGGTACAACTCCATATATCGAACCATGATATTGATAGGGATGCAGATCTTTATACTTATCCGCAGTATTATCCAGTATTTGCAATTCCATTCCCACGTATGCCGCATCGCCCTCCAGGGGAGCCCTGATACCCAAGCCATTATTAGCGCCCGGCGTAAGCTGAAATTCAAAACGGAAATCAAAATCACTGTACTCTCCTTTAGTATATAAATTACCACCTCCCCCGAGTTCAGGATGAATGACTATGTTGCCATTTTCTGCAATATAACTTTGAGTTGCGCCGGTCCAATCATCCATCGATTTCCCATTAAATAACAAAACATAACCATCTTTTTTTTCCTCTTTTGAAAGTTGATTGTTCTCATGATTTTTAGAACTGTCTTTAGAAGCTGAACATGACATTAAAATTGCGATTACAAAACAAAGCATACCATTCTTTTTCATAATTGTTTATTTTTCGGTGAATAATTTAAAGTTTTAAAAATTTCAGCATGATAAGGCAGATGGAATTCTGTTGAGTTTTTGCCAGGGCAATAATAAATCATTAATCAATACCGAGTAGCCATCCGGGAAAAATAACTTTATTCCTCAGTTATATTTTGTTGATAATGCAGCCGGATGGTTACAGTTTGCTGCTTTTTCAAAATTTTACAATGCAACTTTATAAAAGAAAACGGGGAAATTTATTGAATAGTAGGACGAATCTCGTCGTCTGCTACTTTTTCATAAACCATTATTCTTACGGTCCAATTAGGAATCGAATAAGTAAGCGCTACCTCGACTTTGAAAAGTCTCAAATCAGGATTGGTGTTATCAAGCTGTAAAATGCTGGATGCGAAAGCCCTGTTTTCATCAGGCGTATCATAGTTGCCTCCAAGCTTATAAGAACTTTTGTCGTAAAATGTAAGCGTACATCCGTCCAGTTGTTTGTAGTAATCTCTATACTTGCCTACCGCAGCCTGGTAATCTTCGGATTGAAACATGGTTGCCTCCCATGAATAAGAATACGGATTGATGTATTTTGTAATCGAAGCGTCGATAGCCCCTTCAGGAATTATTTTACTTTTAAATTCAATGGTACTTTCCGTTTGGCTTACGGTATCTCCTTTTATATTATTAAAATTCTGGTAATAGTCCCGTGCTACTTTTTCAATAACTGGTTTTAATGAAGGAGCTGCCTTGGCACTTTGCAGATTGGGCTGTGCAATAACTGTGGATACAATGAATAGAGTAACTGCCGCGGCAGAAAACTTCTTCATAAGCGTTTTGGTTTTTATTTTCAAGGGATTAAAATCAGGTGCGATATTAGAGCATAAATATTTCAAAAAAAAATAAATATTCTATCGAGTCAGAATGATGTCATCGTCGGGCAGGCACGCCGGCATTTCACCTGCGTGCATCTCGCAAAACTGTGATGGAAAATCGCCCTTCGCACCATGGCTTGTTATAGTCTGACAATGCAATAGCCCTCATATATCGTTGCCGCAGAGCCGAGATAGCTTTCGCTTTTCTTCTCCATCTTTGAAAGAACTTGCCCGCACAGTAAAGAAACCTGCCTGACGCCAGACAGGTAAATAACCGGAAGTTCTCTTCTGAATCTTATTTAATTATTTACCCGATTTACAAAAAAATACTCATAAAACTTTCCCGGGTTTTATCTGGTCATTTGCATTTACGATCACAGAATCTCCCGGCTGAACGGCTCCAAAAATTTCTGTATTATCAAGGTCCTTACCACCGGTTGTAACATCAACAGGAACGATTGTCTTATTTCTTATTACCAGAACATATTTATTTTCTGAAGAAGTAACTACCGAAGACCTTGGCACTATCAACGCGTTATTATTTCCATCGAGTTTAATATTTACATCAGCGTACATGCCGGGCTTTAGTTCTTCAGTTGGGTTATCAACATCGGCCTCTGTTTTTTCTACCCGGTACTGCGCATCTATATTCATTGCTTTCCGGCTCACGCGGGCCACAAATTCTTTACCCGGAATAGCGCTCACCGTAAAATGTATGGTATCATTATCTTTCAACCTTTCCGATATGGATTCAGGCACATCAATGGTCAGCCTTAATTTTTTAATTTGTTTTAATTCCAGCATAGCTTTTAAAGCATCTTTGGAAGTAGCGCTTACCAACGACCCGGGGTTGACATCTCTTTCTGTGATAACTCCATCAAAAGGGGCAGTAACGGAAAGGTAAGAATTCATCGCCTGTTGCATCCTCCAATTAGCTCTTTCCGCATTACTGAAGGAACTATCAGCGTTCATCTTTGCCTTTGTAGCTGACAAATCGAGCGGCGATATAGCGCCGGCGGTTCTGGACGCTACCAGTAGCCTGCTGTAACCTTCGCGGCTGATAGAATAATCTGCTTCTGAGCGCGAGTATTTTTCTTTGGCAGCAATTAATTCTTCCTGCATTTCAGGAGCTTCCAACCGCATTAGTAACTGGCCGGTGTGGACATGGGAACCGATATCAACCAGTACTTCTTTCACATATCCATTTACTTTAGGGAAAATACTTACTTCCTGGTAAGCCATTAATTGTGCCGGCAGCCTGAGTGAAGTTTTCAGGTCTCCTTTAACGGCAATCGCAGTTTGATAATGTGGGGCTTTTGATTTTGCAACCGGTTTTGCACCATTTGATTTATCAACACAAGATGTGGTGAAGAGTGTTAGAAAGCAAACGCTTACTATTAAAACATTTTTCATTTTATATTTTTTTTATGTTGTTTTCAGGTAATAAAGAAACATCGTCGAAAGAAGTTTTTTGTCGCGTCCATCCATAAACAAGAGGCACAATCAATAAAGCCGCAAATGTTGAAGCAATCAGCCCACCGATTACTGCGCGACCCAATGGGGCTGACTGATCGCCAGCTTCGCCTAACCCGCTCGCCATTGGTATCATCCCGGCAATCATCGCGATACTTGTCATAAGAATCGGTCTTAACCGGATGCCGGCAGCCACAACAGCAGCCTTAAACGGATCGCGGTATTCGAAGCGCAATTTTTCCGCATTGGTAACAATAAGAATTGCATTTGCTACAGAAACCCCGATGGACATTATAATTCCCATATAAGACTGAAGGTTTAATGTGGCGCCGGTAATCAAGAGGAAAATCATCGACCCCAGCAAAACCGCCGGCACCGTTGCCAATACTGAAAGTGATAATCCGAAGGACTGGTAGTTGGCAGCCAACAATAAAAGAATAACGATTACAGCCGCTATTAATCCTGACTGCAACGACCCAAGCGTTTCTAATAATAAAGAAGACATCCCTTTTATTTCTACCTTGGTTCCCCTTGGCGGGGTTCCCAAACTATTAATTTGTTTTTGAACATCGGAGGTCGCAGTGCCAAGATCTTTCTTAAAAATATTTGCGCTCACTGTCAAAAACCTTCTCGGTCCCGACCGGTCATATTCACCGGGCAAAGTATCCATCCTCAAATCTGCAGCATCAGACAATACTGGCCGTGACTGACCTTTTACGAGAGGCAGCGACTGCAATATTTCTTCAGAGTTCATGATATATTCGGGAACCTCCACCTGTACCTGGTACGTGTAGGCGGCATTCTTGTCAAGCCATTGATTCTTTTCGGTAAAACGGCTTGAGGAAGTTCCTTCGGTAATACTCCTTGCTACATCCTCCATCGTTAAGCCCATCTGTGAAAGCTTATACCGGTCCACATTTATTTTGATAGTTGGGACGCTTAATGGCTGGGCAATTTGCACATCACGCAAATATTTTATAGACTTCATTTTATCCATCAACTGAAGGGCATAGTTTTTTATATCACCATAATTTTTACCTAAAACCCTCACTTCAATTGGAGTAGAAGCGCCCTCAGCCATTATTTTTTCAGTCAATTCTATCGGTTCAAATGACAGCCTTACCGCCGGATATTGCGCGCTGATATTCTTCCTAAGCTCATCTTTAAGTAGGTCCAGGTTGGCTTTATATTTTTCATTTATTTCTACCTGTATTACCGCTTCGTTTGTACCGCTGTTAAAAATATAAATATTACTCGATCCGTAACTACTGGGTATCAGCCCCACATAAGAAGAACTTATTGCTACATTTCCCTGCACGGTTGAATCAATAATATTTAGGATCCCCTGAACAGCCTGTGTCGTCTTTTGCAAACGCGTACCATCTGGTTCCCTGATTCTTAACTGTAATTGCCCATTATTATTTTTAGGCAAAAGATCCTTTCCGATAATAAAAAAACAAAAACCCGCAGCAGCAAGCGTAAACAAAAGGTATAACGAAACAATGCCCTTTCTCCCGGGCATCCATTTCTCCAGGATATACATCAATTTTAATTTTATTTTCTGGAAAAAATCATTCTCATGTTTCTTGTCGGCTTTGTCGGCTGCCATGTGTTCGTTAACTTCTAAAACTTCCTCATGGTCAATTGCCAATCCTGCATGGGCATGGTTTTTATCATGATGATATTGAAACCGTTCTTCCTTTAATAACCAAACGGAAATCACTGGTACCAGTGTTTGTGCTGCAATAAATGAAACAATCATTGCAAATGCAATCGATAATGAAAGCGGCAAAAACATTGCCCTCGGTACGCCTGTCATTACAAATGAAGGAGCAAAAACTGCCAGGATGCAAAGGAGGATAAGCAATAAAGGAAAGGATATTTCTTCGCAGGCATCCAATACTGCCTGCCTCTTCCCTTTGCCCATCTCCAGGTGCTGATGAATATTCTCAATCGTGACCGTAGCCTGGTCCACCAATATCCCAATGGCTAATGCAAGGCCGCTTAACGTCATGATATTGATCGTTTGCCCAAATAAATTGAGGAACAATACACTGCTTAAAATAGCTACAGGTATCGTAATTATTACCACTATGCTGCTGCGCCAGTCTTTAAGAAACAGCAAAACCATTAACCCTGTAAGAATAGCGCCCAGTATGCCTTCCGTCATCAGGCTCTTTACGGCGTTTATTACAAATACGGACTGGTCAAACTCGTAACTGATATTAACATCATCAGGCAACAGGCTTTTCATCTCGGGTATCCTGGACTTTAATGTCTGCACCACATTCCATGTGGAAGCATCGGCAGTTTTCACAATAGGAATATAAACAGACCTCTTGCCGTTTATCAACGCATAATCAACGGTTACATCAGAAGCATCTGCAACTGTGGCTACATCACGCATAAATAAAGTGGCGCCCCCATGCGTGGTAATCGGTATATCTTCAAAATCCTTCACTTTATCTTCCAGGGAATTTAATGTGGTAACGTACATAAGGCTATCCACTCTCAAATTACCCGACGGTGTCATGATGTTGTTCCTGGCAATTGCTTCTACTATTTCATCAGGTGATAAATTATAACTGCGTAATTTTTCAGGATCAACACTTATTACCACAGACCTTGAGTTGGCCCCGAAAGGAGGCGGTGCAGATAAACCCTGTACGGTTCCAAACATCGGGCGTATGCGCGTAGAGGCAAGGTCATATATTTCTTTCAAAGATTTTGTCTTGCTGCTCAATACCAATTGCCCGACAGGAAGAGAAGATGCGTCGAACCTTACCACCTGTGGAGGTAATGCGCCGGGAGGAAAAAATTTCATCGCCCTGTTTACCTGCAAGGCAATCTCGGCTGAGGCTTCAGCCATATTAGTGCTTTCATAAAACGAAAGTTTTATTAATGTTAACCCCTGGATATTTTTGCTTTCAATATTCTTTACGCCATTTACATAAAGGAACTGGTCCTGCATCCTTGTTGAAAAAAAACCTTCCATTTGCTGTGCCGACATTCCACCATAAGATTCAATAACATATATTGTAGGAAGGTTTAGGTTTGGGAATATATCAATTGGTATTTTACAGACCGCTAATATTGAAAACAACAAAATGCCAATAAACAATACGAGGACTGTAATTGGTTTTTTAAGTGCTGCTCTTCCCATGTAATTATTTTTTTATTGATTGAATAAATTGATCAAGGTTACCTGTAATCGCAGCCTTATTCAGGTTTGCATTATACCAGTCATCTAATAATTGTACATAATCACTTTGAGCACGGTATAGAACAAACGAAGCATTAGTAAGGTCAATAAGGTTAATGATGCCTGCATTGTACTGGGCAAGTCTTTGATTGTACGCATCTTCTGCGGCCTGCATCTGCAGTGGCATTTCTTTTAAATTTTGATCTATGGTACTGATTACATTATTTGCTTTTTGCAAATTGTTTTCCAGGTCTTCGGCCTCCTGGTTATACTCATTTTCGCTTGCGCTAATTCTAAATTTATTCTCCGACATTTTATCCCTTCGGTGAACCGGGTCAAATAAATCGTAAACAAATGAAACGGCGGCCGCATAATTAAATCTCTGGTAGCCAAGGCCACTTGCCATCCCCTTGTATTGGTCATCATACTGAATGCTGGAGCCTCTCCCCCACAATCCACCAAGCAATTCAATTTTGGGCTGGTATGATTTCTTGATTAGTAGCTGGTTTGATTTATAATAATCCGTCTGCCTGTGGAAATACGACATGAAGGGATTGTTGCTGACATTCAAACCGGAATCATATAAAATGGGAGACGGGATATTTAATGTTGAAATAGAAGTATCAATAAACATCTGGCTGGTGGGAATACCTGTGTAATAATTTAGTTGCTGTTCCAGTTCATTTATTGTCCCCTCGGTGTTATTATAATTGATCCGTGTTGTCGAAAGTTCTGCTATAAGCTGAGATGAATCAACACCGGGCCTAATGCCATTGATTGTAAGTGTTTGAATTACGCGGTAAATATCTTTATACCGGTTTATATTTTGACGATCAATACCTAATTGATATTGATTTTTTAAAAGGTCAAAATAAGTAGTGGCGCTTTGCCATTTAAGCAAATAAACTTCTTTATCAAAATCCGACTTTACAAGCCCCAGGTAAGATTTTGCGAGGCCTACTTTTGCTTTTGATAATCCAAAGTCAATAAGGTCGTATTGGCCATACAGCATTCCGATGTTTCCGCCCTCAGGATCCAAATCATTACTGTTTCTGATCGAACCCGAAACAGAAGGCACTATGCTCATTGGGAAATAAACACCGGCGGTACTATTAGACGATCCGGCACTTAACTCATCTAATACTTTAACACTTGGCAGATGCGAGTCGTAGGCATCTCCTACCGCAGCATTCGCACTATTTATTAATGCTCGTTTTTGTAACAAAACAGGCAGGTGATTCTGGGCAGAGTCAATAATACTCTGAAGAGTAACAGTACTTCTTTGCTGGGCCTGGGCAGTATTTATCCATACTACCTGACAGACGATGAATGCAAGGAATTGTACTGTTTTTTTATAAAAAACAGTCATTATTCGGATTTGAATGAAATTAAAATTCAGGAGAATGCAAGCAAAGCGCGTAAGACACTTTGCAACTATTTAAACCAATGAGGGAGGCCCTCTAAGAAGATGAACGCAAATTGATTGCTTTGCTTCATGAGGATTTTTGAAAATATTCCAACCGTGAATAAATGCATAATTATTCGGGGAAGTATCAAAACTATTTATTAAATAAAAGAAAACAGATGGCTCTTCGTACCGGGTATTCAACCTGTTTTTTTCATGTAATCTTCCGGTCTTGAAAGCCGCAACCGTTGATACAGGTACTTGTAAAATATTGTAGGAAATGTCCGACAACCCGGTGGAAACGAAGGGCGGAGGTGGCGTAAATTTTAAATATATCTGAACAAGAAAAAACGGCAAATAAATTGCCAATAAGATAATCTTACGAGGCAATGAAAACACATGATTTCTTCGAACCATATATAAAATAAAAAAGCAAAACTAATTTTAATACAATCAGGCCATAAGCCTTTATAAGATTTTAAAGAAACTTTAAGATATTTTACAAAAAAATGGCAGTGTCTAATCTTTTAAATTTTTAATGCTCATAATTAAACGGTGTTTTCCAGATGGCACAGTAAACAAACAAATATTCCCTTTTTTAGTTTTAATAGAAACGGACGGAAATAAGACACTCACGTTTCGCCTTCGTCTGTGTGCCCACGAACCACCCGGGCTGCGACAATTCTAAAGGCACCCTTTTTCATTCCAACGGATTTTATTGTTAGTTTTTATGTAGGTTTGATGCTCTTAAAAAAATACAATGTCTGTTACTATTATAATAATTGTCATCACGGTTCTCATTTCCATTGTTGCTTTCCGATCGCCAAAAGTGATGGATGATCTTATTTTTTACCCGACTGCTATCACAGAAAAAAATCAATATTACCGTTTCGTTACTTATGGTTTTATCCATGCGGATCTTTCGCATCTTTTTTTTAACATGTACGCCTTCTATTTATTTGGAGGCGCCTGTGAAAATTCTTTTATAAATATTTTCGGTAATTATGGAACCACATTTTATCTGCTCATGTATTTCCTCGCGTTGATCGCCTGTGTAATTCCTGATTTTAATAAAAACAAAACCAACGCCGGCTACAGAAGCCTTGGCGCCTCAGGAGCCGTATCAGCCGTGGTTTTTGCGTATATTCTATTTCAACCTTTACAGGGCATCGGGCTATTATTTATTCCCATCTTTATCCCGGGTTTTTTATTCGGAATTATCTTCCTGGTAGTTTCTTATTTTCTCGGCAAAAAAGGAGGTTCCCGCATCAATCATTCAGCGCATATTTGGGGGGCGATATTCGGTGTTGTTTTCCTCCTCGTTTTCAGCGAATTATTTTCTTCTTATCCATTGCTGAATAATTTCATCCAATCAGTAAAGAGCCTTGACCTGAAACATATTTTTTCTACTTATTAGTAGCGACAATGAATGGTTCTTTGTGATTTTAACAAAATAAAAATTAGGAGAATTTGCTTAGTTACTGGGTTTGCGGAATTTTGATATGCTATCAACTAATGATTGTCAATCTCAGACCTTGTGCCAGGAAAGTGGCTGCACGTAATTTTCGATTATCCTTGTCGGTTATACAACAATAAAAAGAGAAAAACGATTTATTTCTTTGTCTGCCGGCCACGCAGGTTTCTTTACTCTTCTTTGGTAATTTAAGAAATGCCAGGATATTTCAGGCTGTCCTTGAAGACATAGAAGGAGGATGGCTTTACAAAAATTACTTCTCTTTAATGTGTACTTCCCGAAAGTCATTTAAGCGAATGACAACCAATAATGATATTTTTTAAGAAAAAGCTATGAACGGAGAAAACTTTCTCATACATTTGAGTTAGCTGTGATCCCAAAACCACTTATGTCCGGACTCTTTTCAAATAAACAAAATAGCGAATGCCCAATAGACGGGCGCATGCGGCTTTGGATGGAAAATGCCTTTCTATGGCTTGCATCGCAATTTGGACAAAAGAACATCTTGTCAAAACCAATGTTGCTTCCCATACCCGGGCACTTTCCAATTCAATACGATGGCTCAAAAGATTCTATGATAAAGACCGCTGAAATTATTGCCAAACAAATGGAAATCGATCTAAATGAAGTAACACTTGACAATTATGAACAAGATATTCAAGAATTTGGCAGCGACATGGGGTACAAAATTTTTACGCAAATTGATAAGGCAAGTGATGAGAAATTTTCAGCAGGAATATACTTTGATAAAAACAAACGGGGTAAATATGAAATATTCATCGAGAAGAAGAACCTGCTGGCCCCTGAAAATTTAGTAGCTACACTTGCCCATGAATTCTCTCATATAAAACTTTTAGGTGAGAAACGTCTTGACTTTAACGACGAGGCGTTAACAGATTTAACGACCGTTGTATTTGGCCTCGGAATCTTCAATGCAAATTCCGCTTTTAAAGAGCATAAAACCTATAATAGTTATGGATATAAAAGTATTGGTTATCTCAAACAGCGGGAATGGGGATATGCATTAGCGTTATACGCTTATTACAGAAAAGAAGAAAATCCGGAGTGGATAAAATTATTGACGCTTAATGTAAAATCGGATTTTAAAAAAAGTATGAATTTTATTAACGCCAATACAGACAAAGTTTTTATTGAAAAGTACGAAAAAGGCAACTAACACCCGCACTATACAAGTCTGGCAGTCGTGATAAGAATTAGGATTGGGATATATTTCAGCCGTGGCGCTTACGGGATTCCAGGCGGAAAAAAATTTGTTCAGCGATAGTAGTGACAATGAATTTCTATTTATAAATTTGGCAACGGTTCCGGCAGAAAGGAATATTTCGCCGTTTACGCAAAACCTGGCCCGTAAGCTATTATAGATTTGGCAATAGGTTGGCTGAACGAATAAGGACTTGTAAATCTCAATCAGTCCAATAGTCATTGGCATTCCAGCAAACGAAGAAATATTAGCTTTTTGTATTTACCTTTTGCTTTGGTTTTTCAATTTGGCTTTAATTCCCGACTGAAAAATTCTTTGGTCGGCCTTTGCAGGTATCTTCATCTTTTATTACTTTTATTATCTGGCGTTCCGGCTGAACGAATACTGATGGCTACGCTTCGGCCGTGAACCTTTACCAACAATACTAACAAACAACCACAGCATGATGAGAATAAAACAAATATTATTGACAATCCTGGTAGTCTCAGTTCTGGCAGGTTGCGACTTCATTAGCGACACTTTTGATTATAAAGACACCACAAAAGAATTTGTAGAGACCCTGATAAAAGAGGATTACAACAAATGTGTTGAACTTATGGCAATGGACAATGAGATTGCAAAAAACACCAATATTGACACAATGAAAATGAGTTTAGTAACCTTCAGAAAAATCATCGTTGATAACTGGGGAACGAAATTAAAATACTCTTTCATGAAATCTGAAAAGAAATTTTCAACTGATAAAGCAGATAATACGCCTCCTAATACCACGGTAGTTTTCGTCGAGTTTAATAACCAAAAAAACTTTGGTGTTCTCCAGGTTTTGTTTGATGATAAATCAAAAAAGATTTTAAACATAAAGACACTTGACGTAAAAGCACCTATTCCAACAATGACTTATTTTTGGTTGTTTGGACTTGTTGCCATTTGCATTCCTATATTCAACCTTTATGTAATCAGGCAAATAAAACGGAGCGACTTAAATAAGAAATGGCTAAAATATATTGCCGTATTTTTCCTAAACGTTCCTGCGATCTCTTATGCAGCGGTAAACGGGCTATCATTTCAGCTACTGAATTTTCAAATTTTATTAGGAATTAGTTTCGGTTATATGGGTTTCTTTAATTCTTACTGGACATTTGGAATTCCGCTTGGCGGACTTTATTGGCTTCGGAAACTGAAACAACGAAAAGCTGATATCATTGAAGCGGAAATATCAGCTATAGGGATGGACTCCGAACCAACAATTTACGATGACAAACCAACGACAGAATAAAAGCAAAGTGGTAAGCCCATCATAGCGCAATCTCTGTAGCAAAGATTTAGTTAGGTAGTCATGCTTGCGCTTCAATCCATTTATATTTTCGGTTACCCCTCACAGTTGCATAACTATAAGAAAGGAAAAACCGATTTACTTCTCGCTGCCCGAATGATTCCGGCCGGAACCGGTTCTGTTACAGGCTTCAGGAATTACCTCTATTTCATTTACCACAGCAGGGATAAGCCCCTTCACATCCATCCTCCTTACTGTATGTTAATACGAGTCTGTTCTATAAAGAATTTTCCCTGAATCGGTGATGCTTCAGATACTCCACAAACAGTAAGTGAAATTTGAAAAGAACTCTAATATTTCGTAAATTCACTAAGTGGAAAACGAGCAAAATATAGCCCTCGGTTTTATCATCGACAAGTTGACAAATTCTATTGAAAACACTTTGACAGGTGAAGTTTTCGACACAGAAATTGTTACGTTGACAACTGCGGATGCAAAACAAATAAAAAAGGCAGACTGGCAATTTGATTGGCTTAAAGAAATGAAAGACAAAACAAAAGAAGTTTACAAATTGACAACAGTTAACAACCCAACCATTATCCAAGGACTTGTTAGCATCGAGGATAAGCAAGACCACGTCTTTATGCATCTGATTGAAAGTGCAAAATTTAATAAGGAAAAGGAAAAGTCTATTTTGGTGTGCCGGGAAATCTTGTTGCATATGCTTGCAAGGTTTCAGTCGACAAAGGTTTCGAAGGCTTCCTGGCGTTTGACGCTAAATCGGCACTTATAAAACATTATCAAGAATCACTTCATGCGACACATTTTCGTGGACAAAGGATGTTCATAGAAACAAGCGCCGCATTAAGACTTATTTCACAGTATTTTAAAAGTTAAAATTATGGGACTCATTAAAGAACCAAAAAACGTTGACCTGTCTACAAAGTCGGAACCATGGACCGAAGAAGAACTCACTGAATTCAGGAAAATCATGCAAGACATTAAAGATAAAAATGCAAAACGAAAAGAACGGGCATTACGACTTAGAGCAGACAAGAAACAACCTGCCTGACAACCTCGAACCGCCAACAGGGGTGGCTTTAACTTTGAAGAACTTTCAAAAAAAACGGTTTTTTATAGAAACACGAATTATCAACTTCCGAAATTACCGAAATTTCAAACGGCTTATATAATGGCATAAAAGTTTAAGATAAGTATCGGTCTTGGTTCCGAATTTTCCTGCCTCAACTTTTTGTTCATAATTCCAACTTTGATAATTTTATCCAGTTCAAATAAATTTGCTCTCCTGACGTGTGCATAAACATAAAAAATCTCAAATAATTCTTCGTTTACTCTTGACCGTAAATTCTTTTCCTTATTTTTAAAAACAAAAATTATCTTCATGAATAATACAAACGATTATGAAGATCATCTTTATCCTATTACTGATGTCAATAAATACAACAAGCTTTTCGCAAATAAAATACCCTGATACCAAAAAGGTCGACCAGGAAGACAATTATTTTGGAACGATTGTAAAAGATCCTTACCGTTGGCTGGAAGATGATAACAGCGCCGAAACCAAAGCATGGGTAACAAAAGAAAACCAGGTAACAGAAGATTATTTATCCAAAATTCCATTTCGCCAAAAGATAAAAGACAGGCTTAAGGAAATGTGGAACTACCCCAAATATGGCGCTCCATTCAAAGAAGGCGATTACTATTATTTTTATAAAAACGATGGGCTGCAAAACCAGGCAGTGCTAATCCGTCAGAAAGGATTGGATGCAACTCCGGAAGTTTTTCTTGATCCCAACAAGCTAAGCAAAGATGGTACTGTCGCTATTGGCACGGTTTCATTCAGCAGAAACAGTAAATACGTTGTTTATTACGAAGCGCAGGCCGGCAGTGATTGGGAAGATGCCCGTATCATGAATGTCAGTGATAAGAGTTTACTGAAAGATGAATTGCATTATATCAAATTCAGTGGCGCTTCATGGAAAGGTGATGATGGCTTTTATTACAGTCGTTATCCGGTTTCAAATGAAAAAGAAAAGTTAACCGTTCAAAACCAAAATCATAAAGTTTATTATCACAAAATAGGAACACCACAAAGTGATGATATTTTAATTTATGAAGATAAAGAACACCCGTTGAGAACAGTAAGCGCGTGGCTCACAGAGGATGAACATTTTGTAACCATAACAACCAGCGAAGGCACCAGCGGCTCGGAGCTGTGGGTAAAGGACATGCATGATGCATCCTTAAAAAATGACTTTACTTTATTGATAAAAGGCTTTGATACTGAATCAGGTTTTATTGACAATGACGGCGACAAATTATTAGTGAGAACAAACGATGGAGCCCCGAACTACAAAGTGGTTTTGATTGATCCAAAAAATCCTGCCAAAGAGAATTGGGAAACGATCATTCCCGAGCGAAAAGAATTACTGGAATCAGTAGGGACTGCAGGTGGAAAATTATTTCTCACCTATCTCCAGGATGCATCCAGCAGGGTTTATCAAACTGATTACAAAGGGCATTCCGCGTACCAAATACAATTGCCCGGGATAGGCTCTGCCAGCGGGTTTGGCGGTCATAAAAAAGATAAAGAGCTTTTCTATTCCTACACTTCGTTCGATTATCCCGGAGCTACTTTCAATTATGATATTGCCACCGGAAAATCTACTTTGTTTCGTAAAAGCGAAGCGAAAATAGACGCGGATAATTATCAAACCGTGCAATCATTTTGCATCAGTAAAGATGGCACCAAAGTGCCGATGTTTATCACTTACAAAAAAGCAATAAAGCTTGATGGTAACAACCCTGTATTGATGTATGGATATGGCGGATTTAATATCCCGTTGACACCGTGGTTCTCTATTTCGAATTCTTTTTTCCTGGAAGAAGGCGGCGTTTTTGTTGTGGTAAATTTGCGCGGTGGAAGTGAATATGGCGAGGCATGGCACGAAGGAGGAATGCTTCAAAATAAGCAACATGTTTTTGATGATTTTATTGCGGCAGCTCAATTTCTGATCCATAAAAAATATACCAATTCCAATAAATTAGCCATGCAGGGCGGCAGCAATGGAGGATTGCTTATTGGCGCAGTAATGACCCAAAGGCCGGATCTTTTTAAGGTGGCCATTCCACAGGTAGGCGTGATGGATATGTTGCGTTATCACCAATTTACGATTGGCTGGGCATGGGCTACAGAGTATGGACGAAGTGATAATGAAAAAGATTTTAAGAACTTAATAAAATATTCTCCGCTACAAAATTTAAAACCCGGCACTAAATATCCCGCTACTTTAGTGACTACTGCGGATCATGATGACAGAGTAGTACCTGCGCATAGTTTTAAATTTGCAGCAACCTTGCAGGCCGATAATGATGGCACCAATCCCACATTGATACGGATAGAAACGAAAGCCGGCCATGGCGCCGGAAAACCAACTGACAAACAAATAGACGAAGCAGCGGATATCTGGAGCTTTGTGATGTATAATTTGGGAATGGGTTTTTAGTGATTGAAAATACAAGGCCGCCAGGTTTTTAAAACCTGGCAGGTTTTGCATCAGTTAAGAGTTAATGTGTCTTTGCGATAAAAACAATCCGACCATAACCAACACAACGCCAATAACAGTATAAAGATTGATCACATCACCTAATACAGCTGCAGCAATGCCAAATCCAAATACGGGGCATAAGAATAGCCACAGTCCTGCTTTCACCGTATTTCGTTGTAGCAGCCACAACCATAATATAATAGCGAAAACTGATACGAAAACAGCCAGCCACAATGTGCCTCCCCAAAATTTAAAATCAAAATGATTACTACTGCTTTTATAACCCGCTATGGTAAACGGAAGTAATAAAATTCCACCGATGGTTGTTTGCCAGCCGTTAATGTTTACGATACTCAGGTCGTTCCATTTTTTAGAAGAAAAATAAATAGATCCTACAGAATAGGACAACATGCTGAATAATAGTAAAATCAGTCCACCCGTCGTTACGGTTGCATCTAAAAGCAAAGGCCAGGAAGCGATGACCACGCCCACGGTTCCAAACAGTAAAGCAACAATTATCTTAGATTTCAATTTTTCCTTTAAGAAAAAAACAGAAAAAAAACTGATAAACAAAGGATTGGTTGCAATGGCCAAAGCACCCACTCCGGCCGTTACATGCTGCATGGCTATTACATAACAGCCAAGGTAAATAGTGATATTGAGCAGACCGTAGATAATAATTTGTTGCCATTCTGCACCGCGCGGTAATCTTTGCTTTCTAAAAACATGCGCATAAATTAACATGATGATTCCGGCCACGGCAAATCTTACCTGGGCTATCACCAGCGGTTGCGAAGATTGCAAAGCTATTTTGGTAGCGGTGGATGCCGATGCCCACAAAAAAGCAAAAAGCAATCCGGCAATAATCCATTTATATTCTTTACTGATCTTATTCCTGTTTTAAATTGATAAATAAAAATGAAATGGATTCATTAATGCAGGTACAATGTGCGCTAACGGATCATCAAACATAAAGCGCTTCGTCTTTCTTTGCTTTTCTATTAAAGTAAAAAATACCAAGTGTTCCGATAATTACAAATGCGGCAGATATTAATTCTGCCTGGGTAGGATGAATACCGAATATAGAATAGGTGGTATTGACACGTATTGTTTCCACTAAAAATCTTTCGATACCATTCAGGATAAGATAAATGCAAAACATAACGCCAGGCGCATTTATTTTTTTTCTTATTGACCATAAGAAAAAGAAAAGAATAAAGCAGGCAACAATTTCATAAAAAGGTGTGGGAAATACAGGCTGGGGCAAAGCCCGGCAATATTTTCCTTCACAATTGGGCAACAAAATACCATCTTCATTTACGTTGTGCGGATAGGTAAAAGCAAACATCCAGGTGGGCAAAAATCGGGGACCTCTAAAACTTTTGTGAGGTACTTTATCAAGAGATGTTTCAATACGGTCAGTAACCATTGTATAAACGCCGGGCGCGTCTTCAACACTGCCTTTCAAAAAATAAGTAGAATTTTCCTTTAGTTTCTGCTGAAACTGCTCAGGTGTGGCTGGCACCACATGACCCGGAACATCACTGATATAAGCGCTGTTAAAAATACCCCAATCGCCATCACCGGCGGTTTGACATCCCATGCGGCCAATGGCATACGCAATCATTAAAGCGGGCGCTGCAGCGTCTATCAGATGAAGAAGGTTAATTCCTTTTTTGCGCGCATAAACACAAATGGCTATCGCCGCGCAGATAAGGCCACCATAAAACGTAAGGCCACTCGGCGCAATTAAGTTAGCAATCGGATCCTGGATAAACCTGTCCCAATTTTCAAGATTATCAAAAATTTTCGCACCAATAATACCAAAAACCAAAGCAAAAATTACTATGTCTCCTACCCTGTCGTGTGGCCAAATCCTGATAACTCTCTTTTCAGGCTTTTCAAGTTTTTGTTTGTTTTTTTCACGGTATTTCAGATAGATTAGAAATCCGCCGAGTAAGATACCACCGATCCAACTTCCCTGCGAAGAAAATATATATTCCTGGAGGTCTAATCCAGGCTGACGACTGGCGATAAAGGCGCCTATTAATTTAAACCCAAAAATAAACCCAACCAAGCCATTAAGAATTAATTCAACCATTGACGCCGGTTTCCCGGTTGTAATGGTTTCTTCCCGTGGTAACATCAGACCTTTTTTTTCCTTTCGCTTCAGTTCGCTCGTAAGAAAATAGGCCGACACGATAAACCCCAGCGCTACAAAAATGCCAAAAGAGTAAAAGATCTTGAATGCATTGATCTTCCATCCAAACCAATCATTAAGTACATAATATAAATTGGGATACATAGTAAGCTTTTAGTTCCGGGAAAAATCTTTCATAACATCTTGATGTAAAGAATATTTAAAAATAAAAACCTCCAAAGAATATCTGAAGGTTTTTTAATCTTTTTTGTTTTAGCAATACGCTTCAAAGGCTGCTGAGAGATTGTTGGAAATCATTTCCGCAGAAGCTCCTTCTATATTGTGCCTTTCCAAAAAATGCACTAAAGTGCCATCTTTGAACAGTGCAATGGAAGGTGAAGAAGGTGGGTAAGGCAATAAATGTTCACGCACCTTATTTACAGCATCCAAATCAAAACCTGCAAAAGCCGTCGCCAGGTGATCTGGTTTCTTAGCGCTGCTTTCTACTGCCAGTAAGGTGCCGGGACGCGCAGTGCCTGCCGAACATCCGCAAACAGAATTGATAACAAACAAAGTAGTGCCCGGCTCTTTCAAAGCATTTTCAACTGCTTCCCCGGTTACTAGATCTTTAAAACCATTTTCAGTTAATTCCTCTTTCATCGGAATTACTATTTGTTCTGGATACATATCTTTTATTTTTTTTAAATTTTTAAAATGCAAATTTACGATACTTAAATGTTTATTGGGGAATTGATTGTCTTAAAGATTTCGGAAATTTTGTCGCTAAAATTTTCAGCTAAAGCCATTTTGGCTTAGATATTTGTCTTTTTTTTCAGTGAAAAGGTGTTGGTCTCTATTTTGATTAACCATTGTAAACAATTTTCAAAACCTTAAAAATTATAAGAGATGACAACACTAAGATTTAATCAACCGACTTTAAAAAATTTAGACAGCTTTTTGGACAGCCTTCTAAATGATGCGCCTTCGGCAAATGATTACCGTATGAATTTTCCCGCTGTAAACATTGTTGAAACCAACGATGATTATCAATTGGAATTGAATGTTCCCGGAAGAAAAAAAGATGATTTCAAAATCACTATCGACAAAAACATTCTCACCGTTTCTTTTGAGAAGAAAGAAGAAGAAAAAGACGAAAGCAAAAAAGTAATCAAAAGAGAATTTATAACACAATCGTTCAAAAGGACATTTACATTGGATGAAAAAATAAACGCCGATGAAATAAATGCAAAATATGAAGATGGGTTGTTACTTTTGACACTTCCTAAAAAAGAAGAAGTGAAAGTGCTTCCAAAAGAAATAGCGGTAAAATAATTTGAAATCAAAAAGTTTGAAAAACCTTCTCAATCGGGAAGGTTTTTTTATTTATAAAACGTCTGATATATAAGAATTTAAACTTTACGGAATTATGACAAATTAAAATTGATGTAATTAATAAATACTGCAAAGATTTATATATTCGACAAGTTTTTGACACACCATTAATAAAGCAACCTAATAGAGAGTTACCATCCGCATCGTTACTCTTTTTAAATCAATAATTAAAATCTACACCTACCCCATTTGAAACAAAAATCTTCTTTGCTGATTCTAATTTTCGTTACTCTTTTTGGTGCGGTTTTCGCGCAATCCAACTTAGATACGTCTTCTAATAGTCGTAATTTTTCTGGCACAGATCAATTGGTAAAGAAAGATATTGTTGCGATTCAAGAAGATACCACGAGGCCTGAAATAGCTTTTAAACAAAAAAAAACAGACGTACCACAAAAAGATATCCGTGACGTATTTAGAAGCGTTTTTAAACTGAAACAGAAACCAATTGCTGAGGAGGAAAAGAAGGATTTGAAAAAGCATTTTTCAATTATACCGGCGGCCGGATATACTTTGCAGACAGGATTTGCAGGACTTTTAAGTGCAAACATGGCTTATAACGTGGATACATCAACCGATGCAAAGATGTCAAGCGTCACTACGAATTTTACCTATACTCAATATAATCAAATTTTAATTCCCTTTCAGGCCAGCCTATGGACAAAGGGAAATCGCTATAATATAATTTCAGATTTCCGGTATGTAAGTTATCCTTCAGACATTTATGGACTGGGAGGAAAAACAGATCCTAACATTGGTTATACAATCAACTTTAACGGATTAAAACTTCATCAAACGATCATGAAGGCCGTTTCGAATAATTTATATCTTGGACTTGGATTGTATTATGATAATTTCCAAAAGATTACTGCCATAGAAAACATATCGGACACTGTATCTCGTAGGATTTTAAAAGAATTGGGGAGTCATGAAACTGCTATGGGCATAGCTTTTCGTTTAACATATGATTCCAGGTTGAACCAGGTAAATCCAAAACAAGGTCTATATTATAACATCACCTATCGGGTAAATCCAAAAGCTTTTGGGAGCGACAGCACCTGGAATTCATTACAAATTGATAGCCGTGCCTATTTACCTTTCCCAAAAGGGTCAAATAATGTATTGGCCTTTTGGATGTTTGATTGGCTTACAGCTTCGGGAACTCCTCCGTATTTACTGCTACCAAGCACGGCTGGTGACGATAGTTATAATACAGGCCGTGGCTATATACAAGGGAGGTTCAGGGGAAGAGATATGGTCTATTTTGAAAGTGAATACCGTTATGGCATTACACAAAATGGGCTAATAGGCGGCGTATTATTCGCCAATGTTCAGAATTTTTCCAGCGATTTATCAAAACAATACAGCAAATTGTTCCCTGGTTATGGCTTGGGACTACGGGTGAAATTTAATAAATATTCCAACGCAAATTTATGTGTTGATTATGGCTTTGGAGTTAAGGGTTCTCAAGGCTTTTTTGTGAATATCGGAGAGGTATTTTAATTGTGAGGGATCAGGTGTCAGTGAGGAGGTATTAGGGATCAGGACAAGACAGGGTGTTACCAGGTCTTTATAATAAACAAACAATTAATGCAAATTCAGATTCAGTTATGGTTCTGGATTTAACCAATCAACTATTTAACCGATAAACCCTTCACCAGTAAATAAACTAATAATACAGATTCTTATTTTCCTTTTTATTTGTACCCCAAAATTTTAAGCATGCTTGCAGCGCTTTGCTCCTTAGCGTAAACCCAATCTATCAGTTTGCCATTTTTATCACGCTCTATAACTACGTATTTTGGAGAAGGGATCAGGCAATGTTTAATGCCGCCATATCCGCTTATCTGATCCTGGTAAGCGCCGGTATGAAAAAATCCGACATATAACGGTTCACCCGTACCTGTTTTTGGCAGAAAGACCTCGTTGATATGTTCTTCAGAATCATAATAATCATGGCTGTCGCAGGTAATCCCACCAAGTGTTACACGCTGGTATTCTTCATCCCATTTATTCACCGGTAACATTAGAAATTTTTCGCCAATACCCCAGGTATCAGGTAAAGTAGTAATAAAAGAAGAATCAATCATATACCAGGTTTCGCGGTCATTTTGTTTTTTCTCACCAATGACGCTATAAATATGCGCCATGCTTTCTCCTACCGTGTAGCTCCCGAATTCTGTAAAAATATTCGGCATCGGCACCTTACTCCTTTTACAGGCAACCTTTATGTTTCTGACAATTTCATTGATGATAAACTGGTAATCATAAGTGAAGCCAAGAGAGTGTTTGATAGGAAACCCGCCACCGATATTAATGGAATCCAGTTCGGGGCATATCTTCCTTAGCTGGCAATACAGGTTAATGATCTTATTCAGTTCGCTCCAGTAGTAGATATCATCTTTGATACCTTTGTTCAGAAATATATGAAGCATTTTTAACTGGAAGCGATCTTCGTATCCTTCAATCTCATCCACGTAAAATTCAAGTATATCTTTTGCGCGTATGCCTAACCGTGAAGTATAAAAAGGAAACGAGGGTTCTTCTTCGGCAGCAACCCTGATGCCAATATTAAAAGGAACCCTTACAGATTTTCTGTAGGCTTTTAATTCTTCCTTATTATCCAATACCGGAATTACATTTTTGAACCCTGTGTTTAATAATCGAGCAATACGGCTTGTGTAAGGCTTTTGCTTAAATCCATTGCAAATGATAAAAGTATCTTTTGTTATCTTTTTTCTTGCATACAGGTTGTGAATGATATCAATATCATAAGCATAAGATGTTTCAAGGTTTATATCGTGCTTCAGCGCCTCTTCTATAATAAAAGAAAAATGAGAACTCTTGGTACAATAACAATAATTATAGCTGCCTTCGTACTTATGCTTTTTCATGGCGTTGGCAAACATTTTTTTAGCCTTATTAATCTGCATTCCTATTTTGGGCAGGTATGTAAATTTTAATGGCGTACCATATTTATCAATCAGGGCTTTTACGTTTACATCATTGTATTGGAGATAGCCGTCTTTAAGATCGTAACCTTCCTGTGGGAAATTGAATGTCTGATCTACAAGGTCTGAATAAGTATTGTTCATTAATAGAAAATGTCGGTTTTTTAAAAATATTTACAAATGTAATTGAATGGTGACTTTAATTCATAAAAAAACCGTCCCAAAAAAAATTGTGGAACGGTTTTTAAAAATTTTTATTAACCGGATGTTACTTTACGGATAGAATAAGGCTCTTAAAACTTTCTGGCTCATTCATCGCCATGTCAGCAAGTATTTTCCTGTTAAGGTCAATATTTTTTTCATTCAGCTTATGAATAAACTGGCTATAAGTTAACCCTTCTTCCCTTACAGCTGCATTGATACGCGCAATCCATAACGCACGATATTCGCGTTTTTTAAGTTTACGGCCTACGTAGCTGTAGGTCATCCCTTTTTCCATTACATTCTTTGCAACGGTATAAACATTTTTTCTTTTTCCGTAATAACCTTTAGCGGCTTTAAGAACTCTTTTCCTTCTTGCCCTTGATGCTACTGCATTTGACGAACGTGGCATATTTTAATATTTTTTAGATTTTTTAATTTTAGTTTCAATCGTTCTGAAATGATACCTTTTATCTCCAACCGGAGATTGGGATTTATTTCAATCTGAGCAACCTCAAAACCCTCGGTCTGTTGGTTGATTCAACGATTCCTTTCATGCGTAAAGAACGTTTGCGCTTGGTAGTTTTTTTTGTAAGAATGTGGCGTTTGAAAGGTTTTTGATAAGTAATTTCACCGGTGCCGGTTACTTTAAAGCGCTTCTTGGCGCTGGAGTTGGTTCTAACTTTTGGCATTATTAATATATTTTACTTTTACACCCTTGCCGGCGTCCCGAACAGACGGGAACTTATGGAGCCATGTGGGCAATATGTTTTATCTAAAACCACTTCAGCCAAACATAAAATGCTGAATGGGGCGCAAAAGTATGAATATTATTTTAAAAAAACTTTAGAAATTAATGATAAAAGATAAATTGTTTCCATGTCAGGCCATTTCGCAGTAAAGAAATAAATAATCCAGTTTCTTATTTTCATTCTGTGTGAAAATAAAGCCAACGAAAACAATTGTCACTTACCTGTTACGATGGATATTGCTGAAGGCAGGATATTCAATGAACGTTCTGCCCGGAGCTACCGATGATTAATAATTTATTGATGAAGTTAACAACAAAAGTTGATAAGAATTCCTTCTGCCCGAGCCCCAAGATCACCAAAGAACTAAAGCTGATAAAATGCACGTCAACCCTGCTTTTAGCATTACATTTGTTGGCAGTAGCCAATATTTTAATTATTAATAAATGTTGCGTACCCACTTTTATAATAATTTACATATCCACTGACATTGAAATAACGTATATATTGATATGAAACTGGAATAACTTTTTGTCCATTTTGTACAAGTGAGTTTATCGGATTAACGCAACCGCACTTGAAACAACTAAATTCTGTCTGAGGACTCTCTATGTCAGAAATTGAAATAGTATCTTTTTTATGAGGAAGAATTAGTTGCCAGTTATAATCAGGCATTAAATTTTTTTGTGTACAACACACTGTGTCAAAGTCTATTATTGTCGTGTCTGAAAATGTGTAAAATCTATTTGAGTCAACACCATTTTTTACAAAAGTTGATGAGCCAATGAGCTGAGTAAAATTGCCCTCCTTTTTAAATTGTCTTAATATTACTGTATCGAAATCATGAGAAGAAAAGCCAATGAACACAGGAATAACTTCTGTGTTTCCACAAGGAACTGTCGGATTGCACGACGTCAAAATGACTATAAGAAAAAATATTTTGAAAAGAGGTTTCATTTGCGAGTTGAAGTTTTTATGTCAAGATGGTTATTGCCAACAATATAAAACCCGATAGATCGAACTTATTTTTCCGCTTCTACTGTTCCGCTTCCCGTAATATGAATTTCGGGCGAAGCCGGATTGCCGGAATAATGAACATCACCGCTGCCAGTCACATTCACCTTCAGGCTTACACTTGCGAAAACATGCACATTAGAGCTTCCTGAAACATGTATCACCGCATTTTCACTTTTCAGGTTGCCGCAATCTATATCTCCGCTTCCGCTCATGCGGCAATCAAAATCTTTGGTCATCCCTGATAATGTAATATCTCCCGAACCGGAACCTGTTACTTTTATGGATGGTGCATTTACGTTAGCCTTTATATCACCAGAACCTGACGTGTTCAACTCCAAAGAATTATCGCTTTTTATGGTTCCGCTGCTCGTAATATCTCCCGAACCTGAAGTAGCTATCCGGTCGATAGAAGGCACGGTAACAATTACTTTTGCATGATCGTTCATAATGGAATATCCATTTTTATAATGAATATTCAATTCTCCGCCGTTCACTTCGGTAATCATATAAGGAATTAAATTTGCATCATTTTGTACAGTTAGCGAGTAATCACTGCCATTGCTAATCTCCACATTAATGGAGCCGGAAGTCTTTATGGCACTGATTTTGGATAGATTCCTGTTTTCGTTCTTTATATCTCCGTTGCCGGAAATAGCTTCACATGAAGCAAAGCATACCGAAGCAACTAAAACAATTAATAAATTTTTCATGATAATAATTAAGTATTTATCTTTTTTGCGCAACTCAAAAAACCGGTTACCATTCTAGTTAATTTTCCTGGTAAAAATAAATGCAATTTACAAAATCATTAAACTATTTACCTTCGCAGCCATGACTGAAAAAATTCTGATTCTTGATTTTGGTTCCCAGTACACGCAATTGATAGCGAGAACCGTACGGGAAGCCAATGTATATTGCGAAATAGTTCCTTACAATAAGGAAATTGATTTTTCTTCGGGCCTCAAAGGTGTTATACTTTCCGGGTCGCCTTTTTCTGTAAATGACGAAAACGCCCTGCTCATTGACGTAAAAAATATTGTTGACAAAGTGCCGGTTTTAGGAATCTGCTATGGCGCTCAGTTGGTAGCCAAATTATTCGGTGGCGTGGTAGAAAAAAGCGATAAGCGCGAATATGGAAGATCGAAACTCCAGGTACAAATCGCTGACGAATTATTAGCGGGTGTAAAAAATGATTCGGATGTGTGGATGAGCCACAGCGATACCATTAAAAAACTTCCGGAAAACTTTTCCATTTCTGCAAGTACACATAATATTCCGGTGGCAGCTTTCAACAGTAAAGCAAGAAATTTCCCGATTTTCGGTTTGCAATTTCACCCTGAAGTGTATCATTCAGCCGAAGGCAAAAAAATCATCAGTAACTTTTTAGTAAACATTTGCAAATGCAGCCAGGAATGGACTCCCGCACATTTTATAAATGATACTGTTGCATCTATCAAAGAAGCTATTGGCGATAAAAAAGTAATTATGGCCTTGAGTGGCGGCGTGGATTCCACGGTTGCTGCTACGTTGATTCATCGCGCCATCGGGAAAAATCTTTTTGGAATTTTTGTAGATAATGGCGTGCTTAGAGAAGGTGAATTTGAACAGGTAATTGCTTCCTGTAAAAATATAGGTTTGAATATAAAAGGCGTTGACGCCAAAGATTATTTTTATAAAAAGCTGGCTGGAAAAACTGACCCTGAAGAAAAAAGAAAAGCAATCGGGAACAGTTTTATCGAGATCTTTGACAAGGAGGCACACAAATTAGAAGGAATTGATTTTTTAGGCCAGGGCACTATTTATCCGGATGTGATAGAGTCCGTGTCTGTACACGGGCCATCCGTTACTATTAAGTCGCATCACAATGTAGGCGGCCTTCCTGCTTACATGAAATTAAAACTGATAGAACCGCTTCGCTCATTATTTAAAGACGAAGTAAGAAGAGTTGGCGCGGAACTCGGATTACCACCAGAGCTCCTTAACCGCCATCCATTTCCGGGTCCGGGTTTGGCCATAAGAATTCTTGGAGAAGTTACGGAAGATAAAGTAAAATTACTGCAGAAGGCGGACGGAATATATATTAAAGCTTTGAAAAAATTTGATTTGTATGCAACTGTTTGGCAGGCAGGCGCTATCTTGTTACCTGTAAAAAGCGTGGGCGTAATGGGCGACGAAAGAACCTATGAATTTACGGTAGCGCTCCGGGCGGTAACTTCGGTAGATGGCATGACAGCTGATTGGGCGCACCTTCCTTATGAATTCCTGGCGTATGTATCTAATGAAATCATTAATAACATAAAAGGAATTAATCGCGTGGTATATGATATTAGCAGTAAACCGCCGGCTACGATTGAGTGGGAGTAAAGAAATAAGTAATGAGAAATAAGTAATAAGCAATGAAGAAAATTTTCACAGTTGAAAGGGCAATGGTAAAATATATTTTATCTTTTATCATTCTATTTATTTTTCCGGGTTTGCAACATTTGCATGCGCAGGCAACCGATACATCGATAAATTATTCTCAGAAAGAAAACCAGTTCGAAAAAATCTACAGAGTAGCCATCCTTGCTCCGTTGTACCTGGATTCAGTTTTCAATGGCAACGTGCTACGATCTCAAAAATCAATCCCTGCTTTTACTATCGGCGGAACTGATTTTGTGCAGGGCGCTGAATTAGCATTGGATACGCTGACCACCAATGGAAAACATGTGGAGGCGTTTATTTATGATTCCAAATCTTCAAAGGAACCGATCATCTCGCTAATCAGAAACAGGAAATTAGATAGTATCGATTTGATAATCGGTTCAGTAAAAGAGCCTGAATACACTTTGCTGGCGAGGTTTGCTGCGCAAAGAAGTATCCCTTTTGTATCGGCTACCTATCCCAATGATGGCGGAATAAAAGAAAACCCCTTTCTTTATATTGTAAACTCAACATTGAAAGCCCATTGTGAAGGAATTTTCAGCTACCTGCTTCAAAAGCACGGTACCGACGATATCTATTTGGTAAAAAAGAAAAACGACAATCGTATTGATAATTATTTTAAAGAAATCAATTTGGCAGATGGCAGACCGCTTTTAAAAATAAAAACGATCATGCTCGATAGTTCCATTTCTTCACAAGGATTAAGATACCTGGTGGATACTACAAAGCCAATCGTCATCATTGGCGCGAGTCTCAACCAGGATTTTGCGCAGAAGTTAGCCGATGCCTGCTATCCTATTCAGAAAACAAATAAATTGATTTTAATCGGAATGCCCAATTGGGATGGTTTTGCAGGGTTTTACAAAAAGGATGCTTACACTGATTTTCCTATCAAATACACCACTCCACATTATGAAGCAAAAAACAATGCCCTGAGCTATTACCTCAACCGGAAATATTTTGAAAAATACCGGATCAAGCCAAGCGATATGGCGGAGAAAGGTTTTGAAACAACTTATGACTTTACTTCTACATTGATAAACCATTCAGGTGTTTTTTCGCAAAATGTGAATGACACTGCGTTTGCACCAATTCATGATTTCAATTTCCGCCCGGTATTGCACGATAAGACCAGCACTGTTCCGGATTATTATGAAAACAAGCATCTTTTCATAATGCAAATTTTAAACGGAGCGGTGGTAAGAGAATGGTAGTTTTTTTCTTTAAGTTCTTGTTTTTTTTAAAAACAGTAAACGAATAAAAACAGAAGATTTCTATTCTACAGAGCTATAACTTATTGCATCATGGAAACTCTTTCACAAGACACTAAAAATATACTGGGTTTAAAATTAGTAACTGATCCGCGTTGGGTGGACCTGGCATCTATTTCGCTGTCAGAAATTTTAACCGATCATGCCTGGTGCGAGCAAAAGGCAGCGACGAGTTGCATCACGCTTATTACGAAATATAATGATAAAGAAAAGCTGGTAAATGAGCTGGCGCCCATTGTTACGGAAGAATGGGGACATTTTCGCCAGGTGATAACGGAGTTGAGTAGACGCAATTTACCTTTGGGCAGGCAGCGCAAAGATGTGTACGTGAACAAGTTACTGGAATTTCAAAAAAAAGGGGGCAGTCCCGAAGAAAGGTTCCTCGACCATTTGTTAACGATGGCCCTGATAGAAGCCCGTAGCTGTGAACGTTTCAAACGGTTGAGCGAAGGATTGGAAGATGATTACATGAAAAAGTTTTATCGAAAATTTATGGAAAGCGAAGCGGGTCATTATACTTTATTCATCAACCTTGCAGATACCTATTTACCCAAAGAAACGGTAAGAAAAAGATGGAAAGAATGGATTGCTTATGAAACAGAATTGATGCAAAGCATGGAAGTTCGCGGTGACAGGATTCATTGAAAAACGAGGAATCAATTAAAAAAATTCCAACGTTTTATAAATTATTTGACTTTTCTGGTAATTATTCCTATCGTTTCTAAATTGCTACTGCTTGCTTCTTGCAGATTTACTGAATACTTTCGATTTCCTTTTCGTATCCTTTTATGTCTAATTGATCGATTCTTTTACTCGTTTCATAATTATATAATGAAGGCATATTATGCCTGGCTGACTGAATAATTCCTTGCCTGTTTACAAATAATGTAAGCGGATATATCACAGTAATATTATCACAATAATCTTTGGCGCCGGGGATCGGTATAAAATGGAATGCATGTTTTTTTAAAAAGTCCATAACGGTTTTCCTGTTTTCAAAAGTCATTGATAAGAATACTACATCTGAATTTTTATATTTTTCTTTCAGCATATTTAACGCGGGCATTTCCTGAATACAAGGCACACAGGCAGAGAACCAAAAATTAATAACAACGGGTTTTCCTTTTAGGCTCTGAAGACTAACCGTACTGTCATTAATGTCTTTAAAATTGAAATCAGGCAATTGCTGACCGACCAAAAGTTGGCCATTTCTGTCGGTTGGCGCCGCATCCAAAAGAAGTTTGAAATGATAAATTAAAGTGTCGCCTTTTTGCTCAACGTCGGTTGTCCTGTCAACCAACCTGTATCTCTTATTGGATCTTAAAAGAACAAAAGAATCTAACTGATGTCGATTCCATAAAGTTCCGCTCTGACCTCTAAAATAAATTAAATGAGAAGAAATATTTTCTGTCTGTTGCGCATTTGATTTTTCACTAAAAAAGCAAGCCAAAATGATCAAAAATTTAAAAAAGGTATGGCATCTTTTCAGTTTCATTTTGTCGTCAATTTAGACACCGATAATTCTCCCGCGAATATCAATCATTGCAAACAACACCTACTGTATTTTCTGAAACACCCTGCTCCAGCGTACTCCATGGGTTCCATAGCTAAACCATATCAATGATGCTTTACCCACTACATGATCTTCGGGAACGTAGCCCCAGTAGCGGCTGTCGAGTGAATTGTGGCGGTTATCTCCCATCATCCAATAATAATTCATTTTGAAAGTATAGGTAGTGGCCGGTTTATCATTAATAAAATATTGCCCGTTCTTTTCTTCAAATTTATTGCCTTCGTAAGTGACAATACATCTTTTGTAAAATTTTAAATTTTCAGGATTCAATGTAATCGATACTCCTTTCTTAGGAATCCAGATAGGCCCGTAATCGTCAACTGTCCAGCCATTGCCTGCGTCGTAGGGAAACAGGTAAGGGGTTTTATCATAATCCTGCAGCGGGGCCGGCTGTATATCCTTTACTCCAGGTAACATTTTAAGCTGAAGTTTTTCAGCATCACTCATCCCAATAATATAAGAATTAGCGTTTTTCATTTGTACCTGGTTCCGATTGACATCGTCAGGGTTATCCTGGATTCCAATTTCATCTAGTTTTTCAGGATCAAGAGCCCCTGTAGTGGTAACGAGGTAATTGAACTCATGAAATTCCGGTGATGGTTGCGCCACTCCGTCTATATAAACAATCCTGTTTTTTATTTGCAGCGAATCTCCTGCAATACCTACGCACCTTTTGATAAAAAATTCTCTTTTATCCACAGGGCGGGTTTTGATCAGGTCCCCATATTGGTCCAAAACTCTTTGCCTTGCTTCGTCCTCAGAAATATGATCCGCCATCATCCTTCCCTGTATTTCCTGGTAATAAGTTACTTGCGATCCGTGTTGCGCGTCATCAATCAGAGTATCGTTTACGGGAAAATTAAATACCACGACATCACGTCTTTTTACAGGCTTGTCAAACCAGCGTGTATACGGTATTTCTATCCAGGTTACATAAGATTTTATGTCGGTACCAATTATAGTATGCGACATGAAAGGCAATGCCAATGGGGTCTCGGGAATGCGTGGACCATAAGCGAATTTATTTACAAATAAGAAATCGTTTACCAATAATGTCTTTTCCATGGATGGCGTAGGAATGGTATAAGCTTCAAACACAAAAGTGCGGATAAGGGTAGCCGCTACAATTGCAAAAACAGCCGCGTCTATCCATTCCCGTATGGCTCCTTTTTTATAATTTTTTACGACAGCAATACCTGCATATCTTTCCTGGTCAGAAAAACCGAGATAAGGAAAATAAATGAATGGAAAAAACACGGTGAGAAAATGATGCCACAAGCCGAAACGCCCGAAGTGTTCCACAAATTTTATCATAATCCATATCGTAATAAACTGACCGGCGATAGGAATAAACTGCAGAAAAAACCATATTTTTTTAAGCTGCATTTTATCTACCATGCACCAGGTATTATAATACGGAATAAGTCCCTTCCATGGAGTAATACCGGCTTTCTTAAACATTCCATAAAGGCCGATAAGAACCGCAATAGTAGCAACAATA
>Ga0134126_10000381_pt1 | contig 57270 bp, 52 predicted proteins | sample KB31752_FD_96881 | JGI IMG/M metagenome (GOLD analysis project Ga0134126, IMG submission 96881) | Terrestrial soil microbial communities with excess Nitrogen fertilizer from Kellogg Biological Station, Michigan, USA - KB3-175-2 | ecosystem: Environmental > Terrestrial > Soil > Unclassified ...
GGCGTCCTCGGCCGAATAATCGGTGGCGCGCTGGATGTCGACCTGGTCGAAGGGAATCTGCGAGGCGCCCTTGCCGGCGACGTCGGTGTACTGCAGCAACCCGGTCGCGCCGAGAAAGCGCGTGGCGAGCGCGTCCATGTCGTGGCGCTGGTGGCTCTGCAGCACGTAGGACTGGAGCAGCGTGTCGTGCACGACGCCGCGCACCGTGATGCCGTAGTTCGCGAAAACGTGGCGATCGTACTTGGAGTTCTGCCCGACCTTGAGCTTCGAGGCGTCCTCGAGCCAGGGCTTCAGGCGGTGCAGCACGTTCTCCAGCGGAAGCTGCTGCGGGGCGCCCGCATAGCGGTGCGCGACGGGGATGTAGGCCGCCTCGCCGGCAGAGGCGCAGACCGCGATGCCGACCAGCTCCGCGGTCATCGGGTCGAGGCTCGTGGTCTCGGTGTCGAAGCAGGCGATCGGCGCCGCTTCGAGCTTGCGCGCCCACGCTTCGAGCTGCGCGCCGTCGAGCACCGTCTCGTAGTTGCGGGTGGCGACGAACGGCGTGATGTCGTGCACCTGCGCCACGTTCCAGTTGAGGAGCGCGAAGTTCCGCTCCGGTGTGCTCCCCTGGGACGGGGTCGGGGGGAAGCTCGACGCACCCTTCTCCGGCGCATCCTCCTTGTTCACGAGCGCGTCGCGGAGCGTCCGGAAGCCGAAGCGCGTGTAGAGCTCCACGAGCTTCCTGCGGTCGGGCTTGCGATCGACCAGCGACTCCATCTCGAACGGAAGCGCGACATCGGTCTTCACAGTGAGGAGCGCGCGGCCGGTCGGAAGCCAGTCCTTCACCTTGCGCAGGTTCTCGCCCACCACGCCCTTCACCTCGGCCGCGTGCTCGATCACGGCCTCGAGCGAGCCGTACTGCTCGATCAGCTTGCAGGCGGTCTTGGGTCCCACCTTGTCCACGCCGGGCACGTTGTCGACGGCATCGCCCATGAGCGCGAGGTAGTCGATGATCTTTTCGGGCGGCACGCCGAATTTCGCCTTCACGCCCTCGGGATCGAGCTTCTCGATCGGCACCGCCATGGTGTTCACCCACAGCACGTGCTCGTTCACGAGCTGCGTGAGGTCCTTGTCGCCGGTGGAGATCACCGAGCGCCAGCCCTTCTTCTGCGCCTCGACGACAAGAGTCCCGATCACGTCGTCCGCTTCCACGCCGTCGACGACCACCACGGGCCAGCCGAGCGCCTGGATGGTCTCGAGCATCGGCTCGATCTGCCACGCGAGCTCCTCGGGCATCGCCTGGCGGGTCGCCTTGTACCGCGGATAGATGTCGTCGCGGAAGGTCTTGCCCTTGGGGTCCAGCACGCACGCGATGTAGTCCGCCGGGAAATCCTGGCGGAGCTTGCGCAGCATGTTCACCACGCCGTAGATCGCGTTGGTGGGCTCGCCCGCCGGGCTCCTCAGCTCCTTGATGGCGTGGAACGCCCGATAGAAGTAGCTGGGCGTGTCGACGAGGAGCAGGCGTTTCGCGGGAGCGTTCATGGCGGCGGGAACGGCAATCCGCGATTATCCCAGAGTCGCGAGGCTTGCCGGTCCGTGAAATCGACCGGCTCCTGATTGGTTTTGGCGGCACCGGGTTGCGCTGGCGGCCGATCGAAGATGTGCCTGGAAAGTCCAGCGGTCGCGACGTTCGGCAACGAGCGAACGCCAGGCCGACCCGCGAGGCGTAGCCAAACGCCATGGCCTGCTGTATAAGGATCGCAAAACGCTTGGCCATCGCGCGGCCACATTTGGCTCGAAGGAGGCTCCGATGAGACTGCTGTTGGCCGCCGCGATCGTCCTCGTCTCCGGCGCTTTTGGCTGTGCTTCGACGCCCGATGCCGCGCGGGACACCGCAAGCGAGCTCGCGCCCAGCGGGACGCTTCGCATCGGAGTGGTCGGCGCGCGTGCGCGCAGCGCGACCTTCGTCACGATCAAGGCGGATGGCACGCCGCGCGGCGTCCCGGCCGACCTCGGAAGGGCGCTTGCAAGAGCGGTGGGCCTTCCCATCGCATTCCGCGTGGCGCCGAACTCGGGCGAGCTCACCCAGTGGCTCGCCTCCGGCGAGGTCGACATCGCCTTCCTCCCGGTGGACGCGCAGCGACGGCAGCGCGTCGATTTCGGCCCCGAGTACTACTCCTACGAGAGCACGTACCTGGTCCGCCCGGCATCGCCGATCCGAAGCCTCGCGGAAATCGACCGGCCCGGAATGCGTATCGTCGCATTGAGCGACACGGTGACCCTCCGCGTGCTGCAGCGCACGCTGAAGAACGCAAGCATCACGCCGGTGCGTTCCATCGATGTCGCGGTCGGCATGTTGCGTTCGGGAGAAGCGGACGCGCTCGCGCTCGGCCGGACCGCCCTTCCGGGTGTCGCCGCGGAAGTCCCCGGCTCGACCATCCTCGAGGAGAGCTTCCTGCGCAGCAGCGTTGCGATCGCTTTGCCGAAGCACCGCCCGCACGCGCTGGCTTTCGCCACCCGCTTCGTCAACGAGGCGAAGCAGTCGGGTGAGGTCCGCCGGGCATTCGAGGCAGCAGGCGTGAAGCCGCTTCCACCGGCCGGCGGCGAGCACTGAGAACTGCGTGACCGACAGGCCGGCGCAGGCCTGCCCTCATGCGGGTCTTGCATGACGTAGCGCGCCGGGCCTCAGCCTCTCGCTATAATTCCTAGCGCTTTCGGAAGCGCTTCCCGCCCACTCGCAGGTTCCCCATGGCCGTCAATTCCCCCAAGGTTCCCAAACCCTCCGATCCGCAGCTCGTGCGCCGCTCGCAGAATTCCGCGCGCGAGGCGTGGCGCATGTTCGAGATCATCGCCGAGTTCGTCACCGCGACCGAGCGGCTGCAGACCATCCAGCCGGCGGTCGCGATCTTCGGCAGCGCGCGCGTGACGCCCGACCATGCGTACTACAAGCTCACCGAGGACATCGCGAAACGGCTGTCGGAGGCGGGCTTCTCGGTGATCTCCGGCGGCGGCCCGGGCATCATGGAGGCGGCGAACCGCGGCGCCTACGCGGGTGCCAGCCCGAGCGTCGGCCTCAACATCCAGCTTCCCCACGAGCAATCGGCCAACGAGTTCCAGGACATCGCGCACACCTTCCAGCACTTCTTCGCGCGCAAGGTCATGTTCGTGAAGATGTCGTGCGCCTTCGTGATGATGCCCGGCGGCTTCGGCACGCTCGACGAGCTGATGGAGGTGCTCACCCTGGTGCAGACCGGCAAGATCCGCAAGGTCCCGGTGATCCTGGTGGGCGGCGCCTACTGGGAAGGACTCCTGCAGTGGATCAGGGGCACCCTCAAGGAGCAGGCGATGATCGGAGTGGAGGATCCCGACCTCCTGCAGGTGATCGACGACCCGCAGGAAGTCGTCGAGGCGATCTTCGAGCACTACCAGTCGCGCGGCTTCGAGCTCTCCCTCGCCGAACGCGAGGCCGAGCTCGCGCTCTAACCTGCTAGACTCGCGCGTCCGAATCGAGGCCCCCATGCGTTGCGCAGAGCTCCCCCGGCGTTCCACGACCGCGTTCCTCGCGGCGGCGGCCTTCTCGCTCGCCGCGGCAAGCGCCGTGGCCCAGCCCACCTCCACGGAGCGGCCGAAGCCGCCCACCGTGCCGCTCGAGGACGTGCCGCCGCCCCCGCCGATGATCACCACCACGCCCGAGCCGGAGCCGCAGGTCACGACGCGCACCGAAGGCGGGGAGACGATCCAGGAATACCGCGTCAACAACAAGCTCTACATGATGCGGGTGACGCCGAAGCACGGCGCGGCGTACGTGCTCATGGACCAGAAAGGCGACGGAACCTTCACCCGGCTGGACACGCCGATCACCGAGGGCAACCTGCGCGTCCCGCAGTGGGTCCTGATGCAGTTCTGAGCCGCGCGCGATGTCGGTCTTCACTCCCGTGTCGGAGGAGGAGGCGCGCGCGCTCCTCGCGCACTACGCCCTGGGCGAGCTGGAGCGGCTCGAGGGCATCGCGCAGGGCGTCGAGAACACCAACTACTTCCTCACCACCACCACCGGCCGCTACGTGCTCACGCTCTTCGAGCACATCCCGCGCGCGGACTTGCCGTTCTACGTCGGCCTCATGGACCATCTGGCGCACCACGGCGTGGCCTGCCCCGAGCCGATGCGGCGCGAGAACGGCGAGATGCTCTCGGAAGTGAACGGCAGGAGCGCTTGCATCGTGACGGTCGTTCCCGGCGCTCCGCGCATGGAGCCGAACACGCACGATTGCCGCAAGGCGGGCGGATTGCTCGCGCGCCTGCACGTCGCGGGAGTCGATTACGATGGCTCGCTCGACAACGCGCGCGGGCGCCAATGGCGCGAGCGCTTCGCGGCGGCGGTAGCGCCCCGGATCCCGGCGGCCGAGAACGCCCTGATCGAGTCGGAGAACCGGTACCAGGCGATGCACGACGACACGGTGCTGCCGCAGGGCATCATCCACGGCGACCTCTTCCGCGACAACGTGCTCTGGGACGCGGAGGGCGAAGGCGGCGTGATCGACTTCTACTTCGCATGCGACGACGTGCTCGCCTACGACCTCGCGATCGCGGTGAACGACTGGTGCGTGCGCCCCGACGCGACGCTCGACCCGGCGCGCACGGCGGCGTTCCTGGAAGGCTACGGGCACGAGCGTCCGCTCGAGGAGCTGGAGCGCGAGATGTGGCCGGTGATGCTGCGGCGCGCGGCATTGCGCACCTGGCTCGGGCGCCTCGGCTACACCTATTTCCCGCGGCCCTCCGAGATGACGATTCCCAAGGACCACGCCTTCTCGCGGCGGCTCCTCGAGCATCACGTCGCGCACGCGCATCCGCTCGATTGATGGACGCCTCCACGCGGGTCGCGGAGCTGCACGCCACCCAGGGCGCTCGATGGCTCGCGGAGTCGTTCCGCATGTTCCGCGCGCAGCCGATCCAGTGGATGGGGATCACCGCGGGCTGGATCTCGATCACGTTCGCGTTGCTGGTGATCCCGTTCCTCGGCGGCGTGGTCGCGAACTTCCTGCAGCCGGCGTTCTTCGCGAGCTTCGCGATCGCGGGCTACAAGCAGTCGGCGGGCGAGCGCATCGCGATGGCGGACCTGTTCTCCGGATTCCGGCGCCACATGCGCTCGCAGGTGAACCTCGGCGCCGTGCTCCTCATCGCCGAGATCGCCATCTTCGCGATCATGGCGGCGATGGGCCTGCCGATCGCCTCCGACGGCGGCGGCGACTTCACCATGGCCGATTACGTGCAGTCGCTGCAGGGCAAGGAGTGGATCCTCGCCTTCGGGTTCCTGCTCACCGTGATCGTGAAGGGGGCGCTATGGTTCGCGCCGCCGCTCATCGCCTTCCACGGCATGCCGACGATGCACGCGATCCGGTGGAGCGTGTACGCCGCGCTCGCGAACCTCGGCGCGATGATGGTCTACGGCGCGATCCTGCTGCTGCTGTTTTTCGCCGGCGCGATTCCCTGGGGCCTGGGGCTCGTCGTGGTGCTGCCGATCATGGCGGTGAGCACCTTCGTCGGCTACCGCGAGGTGTTCGAGCCTAGGCTGGCGTGAGCTTCGCGTACTGCAGGGCGAGCCACTTCGTCCCTTCGGCGCGGAAGCGGACCTGCACCCGCGCATCGAGCCCGCGGCCCTCGAAATCGAGCACCACGCCCTCGCCGAACTTCGCGTGGCGCACGTTCTGCCCGATCGCGAACGGATGCTCGTCGGGACGATGGGTCTCGAAGCTCGCGCGCTGGGGCGGCGTGGGATAGCGGCTGCGATCGGCCTGCGGGGCGCGGCCGCCGCCGGAGGACCAGGACTCGCCTCGCGAGGCGAAGTGCGCCGGCCCCGGGGACCCACCTCCATGGCGCCCGGCGCCCGACGGGCTCGTGAACGAGGCATGTCCCCGGCCCTCCGGCAAGACGATCCACTTGCAGAGCTGCGGCGGAATCTCCTCGACGAAGCGCGACACGATGCCGTAGCGCGGCTGCCCGTGCAGCATGCGGCTGCCCGCATAGGTGAGATAGAGCCTGCGCCGCGCGCGCGTGAGCGCGACGTACATGAGGCGCCGCTCCTCCTCGATGCCGCCATCCTCGAGCATGCTGTTCTCGTGCGGGAAGAGCCCTTCCTCGAGGCCCGAGACGAAGACCGCGGAGAACTCCAGGCCCTTGGCCGAGTGCACGGTCATGAGCTGCAGCGCATCCTGGCCGGCGGCCGCCTCGCGCTCGCCCGCCTCGAGGCTCGCGTGCGAGAGGAAAGCGGCGAGGATCTGCTGCTCGGGCGTGCCGGCCGCGGCGACGTCGTCCTGCGCTTCTCCCGCGGGCTCGAGGCCGTGCTCGAAATCCTCCGCGAAGAGCGCCGCCGCGTTGTAGAGCTCCTGCAGGTTCTCGAGGCGGTCCTGCCCGTCTTTCTCCGCGGCGTAATAATCCTTGAGGCGGCTCCTCTCGATCACCTCCTCGACCAGCTCCTGCAGCGCGAGCGTCTCCGAGGATTTGCGCAGGCCGTCGATCACCTGCACGAACTGCGCGAGCGCGGTGCCGCTGCGGCCGCCGACCACGCCGGAACGCGCGACGTGCATGAGGCTCCCCATGCCGCGCTCGCTCGCTTCCTGCAGCTGCTCGATGGAGCGCGCGCCGATGCCCCGCGGCGGGAAGTTCACGACGCGCGTGAAGGCCGTGTCGTCGTCCGGGTTCGCGGCGAGGCGCAGGTACGCGAGCGCGTGCTTCACCTCCTGGCGCTCGAAGAATCGCAGCCCCCCGTACACGCGGTAGGCGAGGTTCGCGCGGAAGAGCGAATGCTCGAGCACGCGCGACTGCGCGTTCGAGCGGTAGAGGAGCGCCATGTCGGAAAGCGCCATGCCCTCGCGGTGCAGCTGCTTCACCTCGTCCACGATGAAGCGCGCTTCCTCTTCGTCGTTCGCGGCGGCGAAGACGCGCAGCGCCTCGCCCTTGCCCTCCGAGGTCCACAGGTTCTTGCCCAGGCGCGCCTTGTTGCGCGCGATGATGGCGTTCGCGGCGTCGAGGATGTTGCCGTGCGAGCGATAGTTCTGCTCGAGCTTCACCACGTCCTTCACGGCGAAGTCGCGCACGAACTCGTTCATGTTCCCGACCTCGGCTCCCCGGAAGCGGTAGATCGAGTTGTGCGTGACCAGGCCGGCAGCGACGTAGTTGTGCGTCGGGAAGACATCGATGTCGTGGACGAGACGGCCCTCGCCCGAGAGCCGCCGAACCGACGCGACGGCCTCCAGAAGGCCATCTTCGTTCATCATCACCATCCCCGGCTTCATGCGGACGGCGGGGACGAAGTCGAAGAAGCCGCTTCCGAGTCTTGCTACCTGCCGTATCCGTCCGCCGGCGGCGCCGATGGCGCGCTCCGCTTCATGCATGGCGGCGGCATAGTCGTGGAACGCACGCGTAGCCGCACGGCTGCCTTCCATCACCGAGTGGACGACGCGTCCGGCCTCGTTGGCCGCGCAAAGAGACACCAGGATTTCGCCCGCCGGCTTGGGGTTCGGCGGCGGGCACTCGGCGAAGTGCGTATGGGCGGGCGTGCTGACCAGCACACGCCCCGTCGATGTGCGGATCTCGATCAACCCGTCGCGCGCGATGCTCGAATGCGTATCGACCACTCGGGCGGAACGGAATTGGGCGGCGCCGTAGCAGGAGAGGACCTCGTCGCCCGCGCGAATCTGCTCGATCGGCTTCCTGGAACCGTCGGCCATCGTCACGAGCGTTCCTGCAGGCAGGCATTGATCGTCGTCGCCCACCGCGAACACGCACCCGTTCGAACCCGCGAGCAGCTTGATCCACTTGTACTGCAGCTTGTTCGTGTCCTGGAACTCGTCCACCAGGATGTAGCGGAAGCGGCTCTGGTAGTGGTGCAGCAGGTCGAGGTTGCGGCCGAGCATCTCGAACGTGCGCAGGAGGAGCTCCGCGAAGTCCACGACTCCCTCGCGGTTGCACTGCGCGTCGTAGTCGGCATAGAACGCCACCATCCGGCGCGTGAAATCGTCGCCCGCCTCGACGGCGTTGGCACGCAGGCCCGCTTCCTTGCAGTTGTTGATGAAATTCGCGAGCTGGCGCGGCGGGTATTTCTCCTCGTCGAGCGCCTGCGCCTTCGCGAGGCGCTTGATCAGCGATTGCTGGTCTCCGGAATCCAGGATCTGGAAAAGCTGCGGCAGCTCCGCGTCGCGGTGGTGCGCGCGCAGCAGCCGGTTGCACAGGCCGTGGAAGGTGCCCACCCACATGCCGCGCGTGTTGATCGGCAGCATCGCCGAGAGCCGCGTGAGCATCTCGCGCGCCGCCTTGTTGGTGAACGTGACGGCCAGGATCCCGGAGGGGCTCACCGCGCCCGACTGGATCAGGTGCGCGATGCGCGTGGTGAGGACGCGGGTCTTGCCGCTGCCGGCACCGGCGAGGATCAGCGCCGATTCGCGCGGCAGCGTGACCGCCTGGAGCTGCTCGGGATTGAGATTGGAGAGGAAATCGCGCATTCGGAAGCCGTTCGACGTGCCGCGAACCCGATTTTCTCACGGCGCAGGACCGGCCCCGGGACGCAATCGAAAAAAAGGGCGCCGGAAAGGCGCCCCAACTGTCTGCCCCAACTGCTGTGCGCACGCCGAAAGCGGCGCACGAGGATGCGACAGGCGGCCGCCGAGCGAAGTTCCCCTAACGCGGCTCGCCGATGGACGGAATGGCGACGCCCTCGATGCCGCGCAGGTTCGCCATGAGAGTGCGCGCCTGGGCCTCGCCATCCAGGCCCGCGACCTGCACGACGAACACGCCGTTGTGCTCGTCGATCACCTGCGCGGGGTAACCCGCGGTGCGAAGCCGCGCGCGCAGGTCGAGCGCCCGATCGCGCGTCTCGAACTTGCTCGCGATCACGCGCCAAGCGCCGCCCACGCGCGCGGACGCGCCCTCGCGCGCGATCTCCGTCTCCTTCGACCAGATGTCGATCTGCGCCTGGTCCACCTTCGCGACCGCCGGCTCGCCGCCGCGCGGCTGCTGGTAGAAAGCGCCCGGGTCGTCGAGCGTCACCGGCTCGTGGCCCTGCGCGGCGACGCTCACGTGCCCCTCGAGGAGGCACACGAGGTCGCGCTCGTTGGTGGACTTTCCCCAGACGTCGGTGCCGCGGATGCCGGCGGTGATGCTCGTCACCTTGATCGTGACGTCGCGCCGTTGCGCCTTGGCGATCGCGCGCGTCGTGAAACGGAACGCGCCGCCGAGCACGGCGAGGGCGGCACGGAAGATGCCGCGGTTCTCGACCCGCTCGATCCTGAAGCGCGCGTTCTCGCCCAGCTTCACGGTGCTGCCCTCGCCCAGCCGCACGACGGCGCGCGCGTTGGCACCGGTGCGCAGGCCGTCCTGCGCGCGCAGCGCGGTGCCCGGCACGAGCGGCACCGAGTAGCCGTCGCGCTCGAGCCACGCCGGATATTGCACCGCTTCCACGCGGGCCGACTGCGCCTGCGCGGAAGCCGAAAAAACGCTGGCGGCGGCCACGCACAGGCCGATCGCGATGGTTTTCATGGCGGCTTCCTCCCTCGCGCGCAAAATGCCCGAGACTGCGCGGCAAATCAAGGGGTTGGGGAACGCGCTGCTATAATTTCGGTTTCCCCAGGCGGCGCTCGCCGCCCGAAGCCCACGCATCCATGGATCCGCAATACCAGCCGCGCCAGATCGAGCCCGAGGTGCAGCGCGAATGGGCCGCCACGCGCGCGTTCGTCGCGCCCGACTCGTCCCCGAAGCCCAAGTACTACTGCGTCTCGATGCTTCCCTATCCTTCGGGGAAGCTGCACATGGGGCACGTGCGCAACTACACGATCAACGACGCGCTGTACCACTACATGCGCATGAAGGGCTGGAACGTCCTCATGCCGATGGGCTGGGACGCGTTCGGGCTGCCGGCGGAGAACGCGGCGATGGCGAACGGCGTGCCGCCGGCGAAGTGGACGTGGGAGAACATCGCCTACATGAAGAAGCAATGCCAGGCGATGGGCTGGGCCATCGACTGGACGCGCGAGGTCGCGACCTGCTCTGCCTCCTACTACAAGTGGAACCAGTGGTTCTTCCTGCGCTTGCGGGAGAAAGGCCTCGTCTACCGCAAGACCGGCGTCGTGAACTGGGACCCGGTGGACCAGACGGTGCTCGCGAACGAGCAGGTGATCGACGGCCGCGGCTGGCGCACCGGCGCGCCGGTGGAGAAGCGCGAGATCCCGATGTGGTACATGCGCATCACCCAATACGCCGACGAGCTGCTCGATTCGCTCGACGGCCTCGGCTGGCCGGAGCAGGTGAAGCAGATGCAGAGGAACTGGATCGGGCGCAGCTACGGCGTCGAGTTCGTGCTCCCCTACGCGCCCGACACGCGCGCGCGCATGGACGACGGCAAGGCCGGGCTCAAGGTCTTCACCACGCGCGCCGATACGATCATGGGCATCACCTTCGCGGCGGTCGCGGCCGAGCATCCGCTCGCGGCGCAGGCCGCGAAGGGCAACCCGAAGCTCGCGACCTTCATCGAGGAGTGCCAGAAGGGCGGCGTGCAGGAGGCCGAGCTCGCCACGATGGAGAAGAAGGGCATGCCGACCGGCCTCGACGTGCTCCACCCGATCACCGGCGAGCGCGTTCCCGTGTGGGTCGGCAACTATGTGCTGATGGCCTACGGCGAGGGCGCGGTGATGGCGGTGCCCGGACACGACGAGCGCGACTTCGCGTTCGCGAAGAAATACGGGCTTCCCATCCGGCAGGTGATCGACGTCGCGGGCAAGGCGTATTCGACCGACGCGTGGCAGCCCTGGTATCCGGATCACGGGCGCAACGTCCATTCGGGCGCGCGCTTCGCCGAGCTCGACGGCCAGGACTACGATGGCGCGATCGACCTCGTGGCGGCGAAATTGAACGCGCTCGGCGTCGCCGCCGCGAAGCGCGTGCAGTACCGCCTGCGCGACTGGGGCATCTCGCGCCAGCGCTACTGGGGAACGCCGATCCCGATCGTCCTCTGCCCGAAGTGCGGCGACGTGCCGGTGCCCGACGACGAGCTTCCGGTGAAGCTTCCCGAGAACCTGGTGCCCGACGGCAGCGGCAGCCCGCTCGCGAAGGATCGCGCGTTCTACGAATGCAAGTGCCCGCGCTGCGGCGGTCCGGCGAGGCGCGACACGGACACGATGGATACCTTCGTGGACTCGTCCTGGTACTTCATGCGCTACGCGTGCCCGGATGCCGGCACCATGGTGGACGCACGCGCGCGCTACTGGATGCCGGTCGACCTCTACATCGGCGGCATCGAGCACGCGATCCTGCATTTGCTCTACGCGCGCTTCTGGACCAAGGCCATGCGCGACCTCGGCCTGCTCGGCGTGGACGAGCCGTTCACGAACCTCCTCACGCAGGGGATGGTGCTCAACCACATCTTCTCGCGCCGCACCGCGAAGGGCGGCATCGAATACTTCCCGCCCGAGGACGTGGAGGCCGTGCAGGACGAGGAGGGCCGCATCACGGGCGCGAAGCTCCGCGGCGATGCGAGCGACGTCGACTACGAGGGCATCGGCACGATGTCCAAGTCGAAGAAGAACGGCGTGGATCCGCAGGAGATGATCGAGCGCTACGGCGCGGATACCGCGCGGCTCTACGTGATGGAGGCGAGCCCGCCCACCGACACGGTGCTGTGGTCGGACAAGGGCGTCGATGGGGCGCTGCGCTTCCTGCGGCGGCTGTGGAAGATGGTGCACGAGCACGTCGAGGCGGGTGTGGTGGCGCCGTACCCGGCGGCCGCCTCTGCCCTGGGAGCGGGTCCCGGTGGGGATGATCTTTCGACGCCGCTTCGCGAGCTGCGCTTCAAGCTCCACAAGACCATCGAGAAGGTGGGCGACGACTACGGACGCCGGCTGCAGTTCAATACCGCGATCGCCGCGGTGCGCGAGCTGCTGAACCTCTACGGCGAGCTGCAGGATCGCAGCCCGGTCGCGCGCGCCGTGGCGCAGGAAGTGCTCGAGGGCTCGATCGTCCTCCTCTCGCCGATCGTGCCGCACATCGCGACCGCACTCTGGAGGGAGCTCCGACCCGGCACGCGCCTCCTCGACCAGCCGTGGCCGGCCGTGGATCCCGCCGCGCTCGTGCAGGAGACCATCCAGCTCGTGGTGCAGGTGAACGGCAAGCTGCGCGGCCACATCGACGTGAGCGCCGAGGCGAGCCGCGAGGAGATCGAGAGCGCGGCTTTGCACCACGAAGCGGTGCTCAGGTTCGCCGGCGGGCAGAAGCCGAAGAAGGTGGTCGTCGTGCCCGGCCGGCTGGTGAACGTCGTTGTCTAGGCTCTTCCTCTTCACGGCCGCGGCGCTCCTCCTCGCCGCGTGCGGCTTCGAGCTGCGCGGCGAGCCGAGCGTGGGCTTGCGCTCGCTCTACGTCGCCTCCAACGTTCCTTCGCAGGTCGTGGGGGAGGTGCGCAAGATCCTCGCGACCGGCCCGACCAGGATCGTCGCGGTCGAGAAGGACGCCGAGGCGAGCCTGCGCATCCTCACCGAGTCGCGCGAGAAGACGGTGCACACGATCACGGGAAGCGGCCGCGTGTACGAGTTCCAGCTGCAGCTCACCGTGAGCTACCAGCTCACCGTGCCGGGCCGCGAGGAGCCGATCATCGCGCCCACCGAGCTCGTCACGACGCGCCTCATCACGTACAGCGAATCGGCGCCGACCGCGAAGGAAGCCGAGGAGCAGCTGCTCTACAAGGACATGCAGGCGGACCTCGCCGGACGGATCCTGCGCCAGGTCGCGGTCGCGCGCCGTGAGTCCGCCGCCGCATTCACGCCGCGATGAAGATCCGCGCGAAGCAGCTCGACGCGCAGCTGCGCAAGGGGCTCGCGAAGCTCTATGCGATCCACGGCGCCGAGGCGCTCGTCGCGCTCGAGGCCGCCGACCGCGTACGCGAGGCCGCGCGCCGCGCCGGCTGCACCGAGCGCGAGATCTTCTTCGTCGAGCCGGGCTTCGACTGGAGCCGCCTGAACGCTTCGGCCTCCAACCTCTCGCTCTTCGCATCGAAACGCCTCCTCGAGCTGCGCGTTCCCGGCGGCAAGCCCGGCGTGGAGGGCGCGCGCGCGATCGAGGCGTGGTGCGCCGGCCTCTCCGAGGACATCGTGGCGCTGGTGGTGCTCCCCGAGCTCGACTGGCAGCAGCAGAAATCGCGCTGGTTCGAGTCCCTCGACGCCGCCGGCGTGCTGGTGGAAGCGAGGCCGGTCACGCGCGACGAGCTTCCCGAATGGCTCGCCGAGCGCCTCGCGCGCCAGGGACAAAGCGCCTCGGTGGAGACGCTCGAGTGGCTCGCCGACCGCGTCGAGGGAAACCTCCTCGCCGCCAAGCAGGAGGTCGACAAGCTCGCGCTGCTCGCGCCGAAGGGCGAGATCTCGCTCGCCGCCATCCGCGATGCGGTGACCGACGTCTCGCGGTTCGAGCGCGACACCCTCGTGGATGCGATCCATGCCGGCGACGCGGCCCGCATCGCGCGCATCGTGGAATCGCTCGAGGCCGAAGGCGAGCCGCTGCCGCTGCTGCTCTGGACGCTCGCCGAGGAAATCCGCCTCCTCATGGCGGCAGCGACCGGCGAGCGCCCGCGCCGCTTCCTGCCGCCCGAGCGCATCGAGGCGATCGTGCGCACCGCCAAGCGCCACGATGCACGGTCGTTCGAGCGCGAGGTCTTGCGAGCCCACCGGATCGACCGCATGATTAAAGGCGTCGAGACCGGCGATCCGTGGGATGGCCTCCTCGAGCTCGCGCTGGGCCTCGCCGGCAAGCCCGTGCTCGCGCAGGCCGCCGCATGAAAAAGGGGTCAGATCCCTTTTTTGGCGAGAAGGCCGGACTTGCCCAGAGAGGGATCTGACCCCTTTTTCCCGATCGAGATGCCCAACGACCTCAACGCCCCCGCCGACCTCCGCGCCATGATGACCGCGATGGGTGAAGCGGCTCGCCTCGCGAGCCGCGCGCTCGCGCGGGCCGGCACGGCGACGAAGAATCGCGCGCTCGAGGCCGCGGCCGACGCGCTGCTGCAGAGGAGCCGCGGCATCCTCGCCGCGAATGCCGAGGACGTGAAGGGCGCGCGCGCCGAAGGCCGCGACGACGCGTTCATCGATCGGCTGAAGCTCACCGAGAAGGCGATCGACGCGATGGCCGAAGGCCTGCGCCAGGTGGCGCGGCTGCCCGATCCGGTCGGCGCCATCACCGATCTCGCCTACCGCCCGTCCGGCATCCAGGTGGGCCGCATGCGCGTGCCGCTGGGCGTGATCGGCATCATCTACGAGTCGCGTCCCAACGTCACCGCGGACGCCGGCGCGCTGTGCCTCAAGTCGGGCAACGCGTGCATCCTGCGCGGCGGGAGCGAATCGCTGCAATCGAACCAGGCGATCGCCGCCTGCCTCGCGCTCGGGCTCAAGGACGCGGGCCTGCCGGAGACCTCGATCCAGCTCGTCGCGACGAGCGATCGCGCCGCGGTCGGAGAGCTGGTCGCGATGGACCGCTACGTCGACGCGATCGTGCCGCGCGGCGGCAAGTCGCTCATCGAGCGCGTCGCCGCCGAGGCGAAGGTGCCGGTGATCAAGCACCTCGACGGCGTTTGCCACGTATACGTCGACGAGCGCGCCGACGTGGCGAAGGCGGTGGCGATCGCCGACAACGCGAAGACCCAGCGCTACGGCACTTGCAACACCATGGAGTGCCTGCTCGTCGCCCACGCGCTCGCCCCGAAGGTGCTGCCGAAGATCGGCCGCATCTACGCGAAGAAGGGCGTCGAGATGCGCTGCGACGCCGAATCGAAGGCGATCCTCGAGAAGGCGGGCATCGAGGGCCTGAAGGACGCCACGCCGGCGGATTTCGCGACCGAATACCTCGCGCCCATCGTTTCCATCGCGACCGTCGCCGGCCTCGATGCCGCGATCGAGCACATCGCGCGCTACGGCTCGCAGCACACCGACGCCATCGTGACCGAGGACTGGTCGCACGCGCAGCGCTTCCTGCGCGAGGTGGACTCGAGCTCCGTGATCGTGAACGCGTCGACGCGCTTCGCCGACGGCTTCGAGTACGGGCTCGGCGCCGAGATCGGCATCTCGACCAACAAGCTCCATGCGCGCGGCCCGGTGGGGCTGGAAGGGCTCACCTCGCAGAAGTGGATCGTGCTGGGCGACGGGCAGGTGCGCGGCTGACGTGGTCGAGGAACGGTCCGCCCTCCGACGCCCGGCGCTGGGTCTCTTCGGCGGCACCTTCGATCCGGTCCATTTCGGGCACCTGCGGCTCGCCACCGAGCTCGCGGAAGCCTTCCGCCTCGAGCGCGTGGTCTTCATTCCCGCGGGCCTTCCGTACCACCGCGGCCGCAGCGCGCACGCCTCCAACGACGAGCGGCTCACCATGCTCAAGCTCGCCATCGCGCGCGACCCGCGCTTCGACGTGGACGATCGCGAGCTGCGGCGCGAAGGCGAGACCTACACCTACGACACGCTCGCCCAGGTCCGCGCCGAGCGCGGGCCGGAGACCGCGCTGGTATTCCTCGTGGGCAGCGACGCGTTCGCGAAGATCGACACCTGGCATCGCTGGAGCGAGCTCTTCGACCTCGCGCACTTCGCGGTCGCGATCCGCGGCGAGGACGACGCGTGGGCGACCAAGGGCCCCGGCGCCTTCCCGCGCGAGGTGTGGCCGAGGATCACGCTCAACCTGCGCGAGATGCTGTCGGCGCCTTCCGGCAAGGTGATGACGTTCCGGATGACGCCGCTCGCGATCTCCTCCACGGGACTGCGCGAGCTCTCGGCGCAGGGCTCCTCCATCCGCTACCTCACGCCCGACCCGGTGGTGGAATTCGTCCGCGCGCACCGCATCTATTCCAGTAGCCGCGAGCGCGAGGCCGCTCCCGGCGACAACCGATGAAGAAACTCACCACGCTCGGCAAGAAGAAGCTCGTCATCTCCGCAATGGAGGACATCAAGGCGCGCGACATCCAGGCGATCGACGTGCGCAAGGTGACCTCGATCTTCGACTGGATCATCGTCGCGAGCGCCGACTCCGCACGCCAGACGAAGGCGCTCGCCCGCCACGTGCTCGAGCGCCTCAAGCAATCCGGTTCGACCATCGTCGGCACCGAGGGCGAGGAATCCGGCGACTGGATCCTGGTCGACGCGGGCGACGTCGTGGCGCACGTGATGCAGCCGGCGGTGCGCGACTACTACAACCTCGAGGAGCTGTGGAGCGAGGGGCGCTTCGACAAGGTCGTGAACTCGAGCTCGCCCGCCCCGGCGGCGCGGCGTCCCGCGCGTTCGCGGGCCGGCGCCTCGCGCGGGCGCAAGGCCGCCTGACGGCGTGCGCATCGCCATCCTCTCGGTGGGGCATCGCATGCCCGGCTGGATCCAGGAGGGGTTCCACGAGTACACGCGGCGCATGCCGCCCGAGATCCGCGTCGAGCTCACCGAGCTCAAGCCCGAGGAGCGCGGCGCGGGCCTCACCGCCGAGCGCGCCGTGGCGCTGGAGGGCGGCCGGATCCTCGCCGCCGTGCCCCGGGACGGCATCCTCCTCGCGCTGGACGAAAAGGGCCGCTCCGTCTCCACGCAGGGCCTTTCGGTTATGCTCTCGGAATGGATGCGTGAGGGGTCGCACCCGGTGTTCGCGATCGGCGGCGCGGACGGCCTCTCGAACGAAGTGAAGGAACGCGCGCAGAAGCTCGTCTCGCTTTCGGCGCTCACGCTCCCCCACGGGCTCGTGCGCGTCGTGCTCGCCGAGCAGGTCTACCGCGCCTGGTCGATCCTCGCCCGACACCCGTACCATCGAGAATGAACCGGCCACCCGAGATCCTGTTCCTCCCCGGCTTCGACGGCAACGCGACGCTTCGCGAGCCTTTCGTCGCCGCGCTGAACGCCCACCATCCGGCGCGCGCCATCAGTTATCCGAACGCGACGCTCGGTTCGCTGCGCGGGTACTGCCGCTATGCGGCGGCGCAGGCGACGCCGAACCGGCGCCACATCCTCGTCGCCGAATCGTTCTCCGGGCTGGTCGCCTCGCGCTGGGCGGCGACCGACCCGCACGTGGAAGCGGTGGTGCTGTGCGCTTCGTTCGTGCGCAACCCCGTGCGCTGGCTCGCTTCCGTGGGCGCGGCGCTGCCCGAGATCGTGCGCCTGGGATCGAGGCTGCTGCGCGCCATCCCGCCCGCGACGCGCGACCCGCGCCACCTGCAGTGGTCGCGCGAGTTCAACGACACCATCCTCGCGCTCGACGACGACGTGATCGCCGAGCGGCTGCGCATCATCGCCGACGAGGACGTGAGCCGCGAGCTGGAGGGCCTGCGCATCCCGATCGTGCTGCTGCAGTTCGAGGGCGACCAGGTGGTCGGCTCGCGCGGCCGCAGCCAGCTCGAGCGGGTGTGCCGCAACGCGGAGGTCGTGCGCTTCCCGGGGCCGCACTACGCCATCGAGATCCGGCCGCGCGAATGCGCCGACGCCATCGGCCGGCGCATCCGCACGCTCTTCCACCCCTCGGAAGAGTCGCGGATCGCGAACACATGATCTACCTCGCCTCGCGGAGCCCGCGCCGCCGCGAGCTCCTCGCGCAGATCGGGGTGAAGTTCGAGCTGCTGCTGTTCCGCGAGGGCCCGCGGCAGGATGCGGAGACCGAAGAAGCCGCGCACCCGGGCGAGCAGCCCGACGATTACGTGCGGCGCATCGCCACCGCGAAGGCGAACGCCGCATGGGAGCGCGTGCTGATGCGCCGCGGGCTTCGGCGCATGCCGGTGCTCGCCGCCGACACCACCGTCGCCCTCGCGGGCGAGATCCTCGCGAAGCCCGCCGACCGCGCCGACGCCGAGCGCATGCTGCGCCTGCTCTCGGGCACGCGCCATCGCGTGCTCACCGCGGTGGCGGTCGGCGTGGAGCAGCGCTTCGAGGTCGCGCTGAGCGAATCGTGGGTCACCTTCGGCGCGCTGGACGACGCACGCATCCAGGCCTACGCCCATTCCGGGGAGCCGCACGACAAGGCCGGGGCCTACGCGATCCAGGGGCGCGCCGCCGCCTTCATCGAGCGCCTCGAAGGCAGCTACTCGGGCGTGATGGGCCTGCCGCTTTACGAGACCGCCAACCTCCTGAGACTATTCGGGGTAACCGTGCCCTGACGGGCCTCAAGCCAGGAAACCACAGATGAACACGCATGAACACAGATCGAGGGGGAGAAGGCTAACGTCGTAAGGGATTGACCCAGCTCGAAGATTTTCGGCGCGTTCGCGCGCGCCGGAATCATCCGTGTTCATCCGTGTTCATCTGTGGTTCCCCAAAAACCACGATGAACGAGCAGATCCTCATCAACGTCACGCCGCAGGAGACGCGCGTGGCGGTGACCGAGCAGGGCGCGGTGCAGGAGCTGCACATCGAGCGCGACTCGAGCCGGGGCCTGGTGGGCAACGTCTACCTCGGGCGCGTGTGCCGTGTCCTGCCCGGGATGCAATCGGCGTTCGTCGAGATCGGCCTGCCGCGCGCCGCCTTCCTTCACGTCGCCGACATCTGGACCGCGCGCAACGGCAACGGCAACGGCGCCGAGCGCCCGATCGAGAAGATCCTCTCCGAGGGCCAGGGGCTGCTGGTGCAGGTGGTGAAGGATCCCATCGGCAGCAAGGGCGCGCGGCTTTCCACCCAGGTCTCCATCGCGGGGCGGCTCCTCGTCTACCTGCCGCAGGATCCGCACATCGGCATCTCGCAGCGCATCGAGGACGAGATGGAGCGCGAGCAGCTGCGCGAGAAGGTGCTCTCGCTCATCCCGCCGGGCGAGACCGGCGGCTTCATCGTGCGCACGGTGGCGGAGACGGCGAGCGATACGGAGCTCGCCGCGGACATCGAGTACCTGGTCACGCTGTGGAAGCAGATCCGGCAGGCGGCGCAGAGCGCGGCGCCGCAGGAGCTGCTCTACCAGGACCTCTCGCTCGCGAGCCGCGTGCTGCGCGACCTGGTCACCGACTCCACCGAGCGCATCATCGTCGATTCGCGCGAGACCTTCGCGAAGATGCAGGAGTTCGCGGCGCGCTACACGCGCCAGGCGCTGCCGATCCTCGAGGACTACAACGGCGAGCGGCCGCTCTTCGACCTCTTCGCCGTCGAGGACGAGATCGAGAAGGCGCTCGCGCGCCGCGTCGAGCTCAAGAGCGGCGGCTACCTCATCATCGACCAGACCGAGGCGCTCACCACCGTCGACGTGAACACCGGCGGCTTCGTCTCCGGGCGCTCGTTCGACGACACGATCTTCAAGACCAACCTCGAGGCGGCGCAGGCGATCGCGCGCCAGCTGCGGCTGAGGAACCTCGGCGGGATCATCATCGTCGACTTCATCGACATGGACACCGCCGAGCATCGCGACGCCGTGCTCGCCGAGTTCCGCAAGGCGCTCGCCCGCGACCGCACGCGCGTCACGGTGAACGGCTTCTCGCAGCTGGGACTCGTGGAGATGACGCGCAAGAGGACGCGCGAGTCGCTCGCCCACGTGCTGTGCGAGCCGTGCCCGGTGTGCACGGGGCGCGGCGAGCTCAAGACGGCGCAGACGGTGTGCTACGAGATCCTGCGCGAGATCCTGCGCGCCCACCGCCAGTTCAACGCCAAGGAATACCGCATCCTCGCCTCGCAGAAGGTGATCGACCTCTTCCTCGAGGAGGAGTCGGCGAGCCTCACGCAGCTCGGCGATTTCATCGGCAAGCCCATCTCCATGCAGGTCGAGACCGCCTACATGCAGGAGCAGTACGACGTGGTGCTCGTGTAAGGGGTCAGACCGGTTCATGCCGTGCCTGGTTTGGGGTCTGACCCCCGCACGAGGCTTGATTACGGCGCCTACACTCCGAGGTACCGGTGCAGCACGTCCGGCTTCTGCCGGATCTCCGCGGCCGGGCCTTCGTGCACGATGTGCCCGTTGTTGAGCATGTACACGCGCTGGGCGAGGGCGAGCGTCGCCGGCAGGTTCTGCTCGACGAGCACGATCGTCTGGCCGGCCGCGGCGAGCTCGCGGCAGGCGCGCATGAGGTCCTTCACGATCACCGGCGCGAGGCCCTCGAACGGCTCGTCGAGGAGGACGATCTTCGGGTCGCGGATGAGCGCGCGCGCGATCGCGAGCATCTGCTGCTCGCCTCCGGAGAGGTCGGTGCCGCGGCTGCCGCGGCGCTCCTTGAGGCGCGGGAACATGCGGTAGATGCGCTCGAGCGGCCAGCGCGTCGGCGCGGTGAGCCCGGCGAGGATCAGGTTCTCCTCGACGTTGAGCGCCCCGAAGATGCGCCGATCCTCGTGCACCAGCTGCATGCCGGCCCGCGCGATCACGTGGCTCGCCTGCCCCGCCATGTCGACGCCGTCGAGGAGGACGGAGCCCGCTTGCGGTGTCACCACGCCCATCAGGCTTTTCAGCGTCGTGCTCTTGCCGGCGCCATTGCGCCCCAGCAGCGCGACGACCTCGTTCTTCTCGACGCGCAGCGACACGTCGAAGAGGATGTGGGAATCCCCGTAGAAGCTGTTGAGTCCTTTGACTTCGAGGAGGCTCATTCGGCCATCGCCTCGTCCACGCCGCCGAGGTACGCCTCCTGGACGGTCTCGTTGCCCTTGATTTCGTCGGTGGTGCCCTCGAGCAGGATGCGGCCCTGGTGCATCACCGTGATGCGCTCGGCCAGCTCGAACAGCGAGTCGACGTCGTGGTCGATGATGATCATGGTGCGGCCGTGGCTGATCGACTTGAGGAGCTGCACCGTCTCCACGCGCTCGCGCGGGCTCATGCCGGCGAGCGGCTCGTCCAGGAGCAGCAGGCTGGGCGAGGAGGCGAGCGCGAGCCCCACCTCGAGGCGTCGCTTCTCCCCGTAGGCGAGCTGCGCCACCGGCGCATCCATGCGGTCGGTGAGGCCCACCAGCTCGAGCGTGCGCTCCACCTGCTCGCGCAGCCCGGGGATCTTCACGAGGTTGCGCAGCAGGTCCAGGCGGAACTTGCCGCGCAGCTCAGCGAGCGCGGCGATGGTGACGTTCTCGCGCACGGTGAGCCGGTTGAAGAGCTGGTTCACCTGGTAGCTCTTGGTGAGGCCGAGCTGGCACACGTCGGTGACGCTCATGCCGGTGATGTCGCGGCCCTCGAAGACGATGCGCCCGGCGCTCGGCGGCACCTCGCAGGTGAGCATCTTGAAGAACGTGCTCTTGCCGGCGCCGTTCGGGCCGATGATGCCGCGCAGCTCGCCCGCGTTCACGGTGAAATCGATGTCCGAGTTCGCGACGATGCCGCCGTAGCGCTTGGTGAGCCCGGCGGTCTGCAGGATCGGCCCGGTGTGCCGCTCGTTCGCGTGGTGCACCGGCGTCATCCACGCCGCGCTCTCGAGCCGTGCGGACGCGGCGCGCGGCGCTCCCTCGACGCCCGTCCGCGCGGTGGCCGGCCTCGCGGCCGCGCCCTTGCGCTTGCGTGCCGCCCACCCGTAGAGGTCGCGGATCGCGCCGATGATGCCCTGGCGCAGGAAGAACACGAGCAGCACGAAGACCACGCCCAGCACCAGCTTCCAGGTCGCCCCCAGCTTGAGCGTTCCCTGCAGGAAGTCCTGGAGGAAGAGCCACACCGCCGCGCCCACCAGCGGGCCGAAGAGCGACCCGCGCCCGCCGATCGCCGTTTGCATCACGAGCTGGCCCGAGGTGTCGAACGTGAAGGCATCGGGCGGCATGAAGGCCTGGAGCACGCCGAGGAGGCCGCCCGCGAAGCCCGCGTACGCGGCGGCGACCACGAACGCGGTGAGCTTGTAGGCGTGGATGTTGTGGCCCACGGCCGAGGCGCGCAGCGGGTTCTCGCGGATCGCGCGCAGCACCGCGCCCACGGGCGAGCGCACGATGCGCAGCGCGATCACGACGCCGACGAAGTAGCAGAAGGCGAGGAACGGATAGAGCGACCAGCCGGTGTCGAACCGCAGGCTCATCGAGCCGAAGTGGAACGCCGGCGCCGGCACCCCCGGCAGCCCGTTCTCGCCGCCCGTCCAGTGCGCGAGCGGGTTGAACTCGACGAAGAAGAAGACCTCGGCGATCGCCACCGTGATCATCGCGAAGTAGATGCCGGTGCGCCGCAGCGCGACGAGGCCCACCAGGTAGCCCACGACCGCCGCGGCGACCATGCCGACCACGAGCGCCGTGACGACGTGAGGGAAGCCCGCCTTCGTGAGCAGCCACGCGGCGACCATCCCGCCGGTGCCGTAGAACGCGGACTGGCCGAACGAGAGGAGGCCCGTGTAGCCGAAGAGGATGTCGAAGCCGATGCCGAAGAGGCCCCAGACGAGGATGCGATTCACCGTGTTCGGCGCCGCCTCGAGGAGCTGCAGCAGGAAGGGTGCGGCGATGAGCGCGACCGCCGTGATGACCTCGACGATGCCCGGGCGATGCGGGCTGTAGATGCGATCCGCGTTCACTCGCGGCCCTTCACGCCGAGCAGGCCGTGGGGCCGCAGCATCAGGACCAGCGTCATGGCGGCGAACAGCATCACGTAGGCGTAGGCCGGATCGACCATCGAGGTGATGCTCACGATCTCGCCGGAAATGAGGCCGCCCAGGATCGCGCCGGGGAACGACCCCACGCCGCCGATCACGACCACCACGAAGGTCTGCACCAGGATCGCCTCGCCCACCTCCGGCGTGAGCGACACCACCGGCGCGTTCACGATGCCGGCGAAGCCCGCCGCCATCGCGCCGATGCCGAACACGACCATGAAGACGCGATCGACGTTGATGCCGAGGGAGTCGACCATCACCGAATCCTCGATGCCCGCGCGCACGATGAGGCCCAGGCGCGTGCGGTAGAGCACGAGGAAGAGCGCGAGCAACGCCACCGCGCAGATGCCCACCACCGCGAGCCGGTAGGTGGGATAGAACATGAAGTGCAGGTTGGTGATGCCCGCGAAGAGCTTCGGCGGCGGCACCACCTGCGAATCGCTGGAGAAGATGAGGCGCACCACCTCGACGAACACGATGCCCAGGCCGAAGGTGACGAGCAGCTGGTCCTCGTGCGGCCGCTTGTAGAAGTAACGGATGACCGCACGCTCCATCACCATGCCCACCACGAGGAGGGCGAGCGTGCCGGCGATCACCGCGATCACGAAGGATCCGGTCGCCTTGTAGGCGGCGAACCCGGCGTAGCCGCCGAGCATGAACATCGCGCCATGCGCGAGGTTCAGCACGCCCAGCGTGCCGTAGATGATCGTGAGGCCCGAGCTGATGAGCGCGAGCAGCGCCCCCAGCGCGAGGCCGTTGAAGAGCTGCGAGACGAAGTTCGCCCAGTTGACCATGGTGCAAGCGCGTCGCGGGCGGCCGGAGCCGCCCGCGACGCATTCCTTATCGCGTGGTGCCTTCGATCAGGTATAGCTGCCGAGGTTGCAGCCGAACGCGTCGGGCTTCTGCATGAGCGGGGCGCCGGGCACGACCTCCTCGACGTTCCAGAAATCCTCCTTGTTGCGCATCTCGGAGGGCTTCTTGCCCTGCACGATGATCACCGGGCGGACCAGCTGGTGGTCTTCCTTGCGGTAGTACACCTCGCCCACCGTGGAGTCGAGCTTGCGCCCTTCCTCGAACGACTTGATCACGTCCGGCGGATAGAACGTGCCGGCGTGCTCGACGGCCTCGGCCCACAGCGCGAACGACATGTACGAATTGTTCGCGCCCCATTCCGGCTTGTAGCCGTATTTCTTCTCGAAGGCCGCGACGAACATCTTGGCGAGGGGGTACTTGTCCTCGAGCGTCCACCAGAAGTCGGTCGCCGCGTACACGCCCTGGGTGAGCTCCGGGCCCACGTCGCGTGCGAGGAACGGGATCTGGTAGGGGATCACCAGCTTCATCTTGTCGAGGATGCCGAACTGCTTCGCCTGCTGCGTCGAGAGCACCGCGTCGTGGCCCCAGTTCACGTTGACGAGGACGTCGGCGCCGGAGTTGGCGATGTTGAGCAGGTACGACGAGTAGTCGGGCGCGCCGAGCGGCGAGACCTGGTTGGTCACCATCTTCCAGCCGCCGTGCTCGGTGAGGTAGTCGTTCACCGACTTGGTCACCGTGTGGCCGTAGGTGTAGTCGGGCGTCATGAAGGCGGCCTTCTTGTTCTTGCCGTAGGCCTTCAGCAGCACCGGGCCGATCGCCGCGGCCGCCGTCTGGCCGTAGAAGTTCTGGCGGAAGCCGTAGCGCACGCAGTCCTTGCCCGTGGTGTCGTTCGAGCCCGAGATGCCGGTCACGTACAGCACCTTCTCGCGCTGCGCGAGCTTGTTGAGCGCGACCGCGACGGCGCTCGAGGTCGACCCGGTCATGAGGATCGCCTTGTTCTCGGTGATGAAGCGCTGCTCGGCCTGCACCGCCTCGTTCGGCTTCGCGGCGGAGTCGGCGACGCCGAGCTGAAGCTGCTTGCCGAGCACACCTTTCCTCGTCTTGGGCGAGATCTTCCGGATGAGGGGATTGCCCTCGTTGATGTGCTCGACCGCGAGCTGCCAGCCCTTGAGCTCGTCCTCGCCCTGCTCGGCGTAGGTCCCGGTGCGCGGCGTGGCGACGCCGATGAAGACCGTCTTGCCTTCCACCCCGGCGGGCCAGGTGCCGATGGCCGGGTGGTTCTCGGCCGCGAGCGCCTGCGAAATGCTGGCGGGCAGCGTGAGCGCGCCGGCGATGCCGAGGCTCGTGCGCACGAAGTCCCGGCGGCTTTGATTATCGGGTTTGCGATCCTGCATGAAGTCCTCCTCCGTGTAGGTTGCCGGTTGACGTAACAAAGCGGTATTCCCGGGGGCGGGGCGGGGTATCTATCGCACGGCGATGTTACCCCATTCTCCGGCCGCCCGAGTTGGAAGGCGGACGCGGCGCACCCTGCGGAAGCTTATTTTTTGCCGATTCCCTGCAGGATGCGCTTGGCTTCCTGCAGCCGCCAGATCGAATCGTCGAGGCGCTGCGTCGCTTCCGCGCCCGGCTCGCCGGCGCTCTCCATCGGCTGCGTGGCGTCGGGGCGGTAGTTGGGATCCAGCTTGGGAATCTGCACGGTGCGGTCGCCGTCGGGCGAACGCGCGACCCTGGGCGGGTCGATGCGCTGCGTGCGCTCGCTCTCCGGCTCGAGCTTCTGCGTCTTCATGGGATCGAAGGCGGGCTGCGGCTTCGCGGCGAACTGGGCGAGGAGGTCGTCGGAGACCATGGGCGCCGCGGCCGGCGCCGAAGGCTTCGGTGCCGCGGGCTTCGGCGTCGCGGCGCGCGCCTGGGCGGCGACCGCACCCGCCATGAGCTCGATCGGCTCCGCCAGCTCGCGCCTCGCGACCGACGGCGGGATGTCCACGGCGAGCGAGGCCTTCGCCTCGTGCACCGAGACGCGCGCCACCAGCCCGTCGATCATCTGGCGCTGCTTCGCGAGCTCCGCCTCCACCTGCCGCAGCGTCGCCATCTGCTCGTTGATGGTGGTGGTCTTCTCGTTGATCTTCGCCAGGTTGTCGAGCCGCGACTGCAGCTGCGCCTTGTGGTCCTTGATCTGCACCTCGAGCGGCAGCGTGACGGCCTGGATCCAGCGCTCGGTCTGGCTCTTCGCGTCGCTGAACGTGGTGCGCGCCTGCTTCACGAGCGTGCCGTAGAACTTCTTCACCAGCGGGCCCTTGTAGTGCGCGACGTTCACCGGGTCCTTCGCGAAGGCCTCCGTCTCGTGCACCAGGAGCTTGAGCTTCGTGCGGTGCGGGTCGAGGTCGAGCGTCGGCAGCGTCATCGGCTGGAAGGCGAACTTCCGGATGAAGGTGTCGTAGACGCCCTGCATCATCTTCTTCAGATCCTCGCTCGCCGCGAAGACCGCCTCGAAGTTCTCGCTCATGAGCCTCGTGAGCTCGCGCATGCCCCGCTGCAGGCCCATCGTGGTCCACGAATCCTCCATCGCCGTGGCGGAGGAGCCGAGCATCGCGTCGAGCTTCTGCGGATTGAGCATCTCCATGATCGCCGTGCGCCGGGCGCCGAACTGCTGCTGGTTCACCTTGAACTCGGCGAGCGCGGCGTTGTAGGCGTTCTTCTCCGAGGTGATGCGGCCCCAGAGCTTGGTCACCACGTCGCGGCTCTTGCCGACGAGGCCGGTGAGCTCGCCGATCTCGGCCTGGTTCGCCTGCTGCTTCTTCGCCACCGAGGCGCGCGAGGAGGCCATCATGCCGCCGATCTCCGCGACCACCGCCCTGCAGAGGATCTGCCGCTTCATCGGCACGACGTCCTCGGCGAGGTAGCGCTCGAGCGCCTGGATGCCGCTTCGATCCAGCAGCTCGGCATCGTCGCGGACCTTGGCGAGCAGCGCCTTCTGCGCGGAGAGCGCGAAGATGCGCTCGCGCGGCAGCTGCAGGTGCTGCGCGGTGGTGTCGATCATGCGCGCGATCGCCTTGTCGACCTCCGCGCCGGTCTTGAGCTCGTCCCACATGAGGTCGATCTTGTTGAGCACCGCGACCTTCTGCGGGAGCCCCGGGCGCACGTAGCGGTCCCAGATCTCGAGGTCGCTCCTCGTGACGCCCGTATCGATCGAAAGGAGGAAGAGGATGGCGTGCGCCGAGGGGACCGTGCTCACGGTGAGCTCGGGCTCCATGCCGAGCGCGTTGAGCCCCGGCGTGTCGAGGATGGAGAGGCCGTTCGTGAGCAGCGGGTGCGGATAGTTGATCATGGCGTAGCGCCAGGCCGGCACCTCCACCAGCTCCTCCTCGCCGGGAAGCTCGCCGTTCTCGTCGAGCATCGGCGTGAGGCCGAGCATGCGTGCCTCGAGCGCGTAGACCTTCTTGGTGTCCGCGAGCGCCTTGAGCGCCTGCTTCATGTCCGCGGCCGAGCCGGTGTTCAGGCGGATCTTGCTCCACTCCACCGGCATGTTCTTGAGCTGCGAGATCGACTCGTCGCGGTAGCGCGTCTCCACGGACAGGAGCTTCAGGTACGGCTCCTCGCTCGGGTCGTGGAAGATCTCGGTCGGGCACATCGTGGTGCGCCCCACGTCGGAGGGAAGCAGCCGCTCCTTGAAGCTCGCGAAGAAGAGCGCGTTGATGAGCTCCGACTTCCCGCGCGAGAACTCGGCGAGGAAGGCGAGCATGAGCCGCCCCTTGTTCAGGTTCTCGAGCAGGTCGTAGAAGCGGATCGACTGCTGGACGTCGAGCTGGCCGTTCGCCTCGAGCCACTCGTGGTAGGCGTGAACCGATTGCGTGAGCTCCTCGCGCCAGCGGTTGTACCGGGCGATCTCGGTCTCGAATCGGTTCTGCAGTGCGGACGATTCCATGGGCTGGCGCGCATTCGGGTCCGCGCCAGTGTATCCGAGTTTCGCCTGATTCCAGAGTGACTTGGCGCACAGGCGCCGAAAAACGAAGCCGGGCGCGAGGCCCGGCCGAAGGACACCACTGGAGGAGGAAATCTAGGGGCGGGAAGCCGCCGCGATGCGCCGCGCGCCGCCGAGGAAGCCGGGGCGGGTGCGAACCCGCAGTCCCGCCGCCGCCGCGCGCGACCCGCCCGCCTCCGCCTGCCGCGCGATGGCGAGGAAGCGTTGGCGCCAGCAGGCACCGGGCGAGGGACAGGCTCGAGCGTTCATGGCACGAAGCTTAGGGCTCTTGCGGTTACGATTCGATGACAAATTGCTCGCGCGGCACGCGGACTATCCGACAAGGTGCCGTGCGAATCCGCACCGGCGCTAGGCGGCGGTCCTCAGGCCCGACACGTTCATCGCGACGGTGAGCGCGATGGGCACGAAGAAGGAAAGGCTCACGAGGATGGCGAAGGCGTTCATGGTTGGAATCCCGGTTCGATGTTGAAGACGAGCCCAATCTAGGCGCGGCACGCCGGCCGCGCCACGGCCGGGCGACGAAATGCGGTTTTCGCGGCATGAACGCCCCCGGCGCGCGGGTTTTCGGGAGCTTCACGCGGCGCGGCGCAGCTCGTCGGCCTGCCAGGGCGCCTCGGGAGCCGGCTCCATCGCCGCCGCGAGCGGTGCCGGGCGGTATGCGCCGAAGACGCCGGTGGCGGCCGCCGGCGAGCGGTAGGCCGCCAGGTTTCCGGCGACGATCAGCGCCACGGGCGCGAACAGGCTGGCGAGGACGAGCAGGTCGAAAAGGCTGGTCATGGCATGGCTCCTTGAGGTTCGTGTTTTTCGCCGCCGGCGCGATGGCCGCCGACGCAGGAGCCAAGTTACGTTCGTAACGCCGTGCGCCGTTATGGAATGCGCGGCGTGCGCGAGGCCGCGTGCGCAGCGCCGCGAATGCGGAATATTCGCGGCGGGCTAGAGCAGCGCCTGCTGCAGCAGGAGGCCGGCCTCCTGCTCGAGCCAGGCGACCGGCAGGAGCAGCAGCACCTGCAGGAAGAGGAAGACGAAGAGCGGCGAGATGTCCATGCCGCCGATGGGCGGAATCACGCGGCGCACGGGATTGAGCAACGGTCGCGCGAGCGCGTCGAAGAACGGCATCACCGGATGGTGCGGCGCGACCCAGGAGAGCACGGCCTGGATGATGACCGCTCCCATGAACACGTAGATCGAGAGCCGCACGAGCATCACGAACGAGAGGAACACGAGGACCGGGAACATCGCCGGGACCTGGAACGGCGACGGACCGAAGATCATGCGCAGGATCACCTGCAGCACGAGCTCGAGGATCCACGCGACCAGCAGCGAGGCGAGGTCGAGCCGGAAGAGCCCGGGGATCACGCGGCGCAGCGGCTTCACCGCGAAATCGGTGATCGCCATGGAGAACTGGGCGATCGGGTTGCGCGCAGGCGCCCGCATCGCCTGCATCCAGAAGCGCACCAGCGCGGCGAGGATGACCAGGTCGAAGACGGTTCCGACGACGGCGGCGAGCGCCTGGGCGAGCATGTCAGCCCTTCCCCAGCGCGTCGCCGAGCTCGCGCGAGCGCTCGCATGCCGCCTTCACCGCCTCGACGAAGCGCTCGTTCACGTGCGCGCCGTCGAGCACCTCGAGCGCGCGCTCGGTCGTGCCGCCCTTCGACGTGACCTGCGCGCGCAGCGCCGCCGGATCCTCGCCGCGGTCGATCGCGAGCTTCGCCGCACCGACGAAAGTCCACAGCGCGAGCGAGCGCGCGGCGCCTTCCGCGAGGCCCAGCTCGCGCGCCGCGCGCTCGAGCGATTCCATCGCGTAGAAGACATAGGCCGGGCCGCTTCCGGACACCGCGGTGACCACGTCGAGGTCCGATTCGCGCTCGAACCACAACGTAGAGCCCACCGCGGAGAGCAGGTCTTCGGCCGCCTGGCGGTCGTCGGCGGACACCGCCTGCGCGGCATGCAGGCCGGTGATGCCCGCATGCACCAGCGCCGGCGTGTTCGGCATCGCACGCACGAGCCGCGCGCGCCCACCCAGCCAGCGGCCGAGATCACCCAGGCGGATGCCAGCGGCGATGGAGATCACCAGCGGCTGGGCGAGGTGCGGTGCGGCGGCCTCGGCCGCCTCGCGCATGTTCTGCGGCTTCACCGCCAGCACGAGCACGTCGGCATGGACGAGCATCGGCCCGGCCGCATCCAGCGAGGTCACGCCGAATTCGGCCACCAGGCGAAGGCGCGCGGTGCCGTCGATCTCGACCACCAGGATGTCCGCGGCGCGGATGCCTTTGGCGACCAGGCCGCCGATGATCGCGCGCGCCATGTTGCCGCCGCCGATGAAGGCGATCCTCATTCGGTGTCCCCATCGCGAAACCGCATCCCGCGTTCGCTCCCTCCCCCTCGGGGGAGGGTTGGGGCGGGGGTTGCCGTCCGCGCGCCGAAGATCGCGGTCCCGATCCGTACCATCGTCGAACCCTCCTCGATCGCGGCCTCGAAATCGTCGCTCATGCCCATGGACAGCGTGTCGAGCGCGATGCCGGCGGCACCGATCTCGTCCCGTGTGCGCGCGAGGATCTCGAATTGGGCCCGTTGCTCTTCGCGGCGCTCCGTATGGCGCGCCATTCCCATGAGGCCACGCAGGCGCAGCCGCGGCAGCGTTCGCACTTCGCGCGCGAGCGCGAGCGCCTCGCCCGGCGCGACGCCGCCCTTGGTCGCCTCGGCGCTGATGTTCACCTGGATGCAGAAGTCGAGCGGCGGGAGCGAGGCCGGGCGCGCGCGCGACAGCGCCGCCGCGACGCGCGGCCGGTCCACCGCGTGCACCCAGTCGAAATGCTCCGCGACATCGCGTGCCTTGTTGGTCTGCACGCGCCCGACGAAGTGCCAGGAGGCGTCGAGCCCGGCGAGCGCGGCGATCTTGGGCAGCGCCTCCTGCACGTAGCTCTCGCCGAAATCGCGGCATCCGGCGCCGCGCGCCTCGCGCAGCTTTTCCGGCGGTTGCGACTTGCTCACGGCGACGAGCGTCACGGCGCGGCTATCCCCTTGTAACGCTTCGGAAATGCGCCGTCTGATGGCTTGCAGGTTGGCGGCGATTGTGGACATAATCGAGGCGATTTTCCGAGGGCCATTCTAACAAAGCGGACCACGCGGCCTCCCTCGGCGACACCGCTTTCAGGGAGAACAGATGGACATCGCGGAGCTGCTCGCCTTCTCGGTCAAGAACAAGGCCTCCGACCTGCACCTGTCCGCAGGCCTGCCGCCCATGATCCGCGTGCACGGCGACGTGCGGCGCATCAACGTGCCCCCTCTCGAGCACAAGGAAGTGCACGGGATGGTGTACGACATCATGAACGACTCGCAACGCAAGGCGTACGAGGAGACGCTCGAGTGCGACTTCTCGTTCGAGATCCCGAACCTCGCGCGTTTCCGCGTGAACGCGTTCAACCAGAACCGCGGCGCGGGCGCCGTGTTCCGGACGATTCCCTCGAAGGTGCTCACGCTCGAGGAGCTGAACGCGCCGCGCATCTTCGCCGAGATCTCGAACCAGCCGCGCGGCCTGGTCCTGGTGACGGGACCGACGGGCTCGGGAAAATCCACCACGCTGGCGGCGATGGTGAACCACGTGAACGAGAACGAGTACGGCCACATCCTCACGGTGGAGGACCCGATCGAGTTCGTGCACGAGTCGAAGAAGTGCCTCATCAACCAGCGCGAGGTCGGCCCGCATACCCTCTCCTTCTCGAATGCGCTGAGGAGCGCGCTGCGCGAGGACCCGGACATCATCCTCGTGGGCGAGATGCGCGACCTGGAGACCATCCGCCTCGCGATGACCGCCGCGGAGACCGGCCACCTGGTGTTCGGCACGCTGCACACGTCCTCCGCCGCGAAGACCGTGGACCGCATCATCGACGTGTTCCCCGCCGCGGAGAAGGAGATGATCCGCGCGATGCTCTCGGAATCGCTGCGCGCGGTGATCTCGCAGACGCTGTGCAAGACCAAGGACGGGAGCGGGCGCGTCGCGGCGCACGAGATCATGATCGGCACGCCCGCCATCCGCAACCTGATCCGCGAGGCGAAGGTGGCGCAGATGTACTCGTCCATCCAGACCGGGCAGGCGCTCGGCATGCAGACGCTCGACCAGAACCTGCAGGACCTGGTGAAGCGCAACCTCATCTCGATCCCCGAGGCGCGCACCAAGGCCGCCAACAAGGACATCTTCATCGGCGGCTAGCGCCCGGCCGGCCGCATCCAAGGAGCCCCACATGGAACGCGAGCAATCCCTCAAGTTCATGCACGACCTGCTGCGCGCGCTCATCGCCCGCAAGGGATCGGACCTCTTCATCACCGCGGGCTTCCCCCCGGCCATGAAGGTCGACGGCAAGGTGACGCCGGTCTCGCAGCAGAGCCTGTCGCCGATCCACACCCAGGAGCTCGCCCGCTCGATCATGACCGACAAGCAGGCGGCCGAGTTCGAGGCGACCAACGAGTGCAACTTCGCGATCAGCCCGAGCGGCATCGGCCGCTTCCGCGTGAACGCCTTCGTGCAGCAGGGGCGCGTGGGGCTCGTGCTGCGCACCATCACGACCACGATCCCGAAGTTCGACGACCTGGGCCTGCCGCACGTGCTGAAGGACGTGGCGATGACCAAGCGCGGGCTGGTGATCTTCGTCGGCGGCACGGGCTCGGGCAAGTCCACCTCGCTTGCCGCGATGATCGGGCACCGCAACGAGAACAGCTACGGGCACATCATCACGATCGAGGACCCGGTCGAGTACGTGCACGAGCACAGGAACTGCATCGTCACCCAGCGCGAGGTGGGCGTCGACACGGACAACTGGTTCTCGGCGCTCAAGAACACGCTGCGCCAGGCGCCCGACGTGATCCTCATCGGCGAGATCCGCGAGCGCGAGACGATGGAATACGCGATCGCCTTCGCCGAGACCGGCCACCTCTGCATGTCGACGCTGCACGCCAACTCCACCAACCAGGCGCTCGACCGCATCATCAACTTCTTCCCCGAGGAGCGCCGCCAGCAGCTGCTGATGGACCTCTCGCTCAACCTCAAGGGCATCATCTCGCAGCGCCTGATCCCGAAGAAGGGCACCAAGGGCCGTGTCGCCGCGATCGAGATCATGCTCAACTCGCCGCTCATGTCCGACCTCATCTTCAAGGGCCAGGTCCACGAGATGAAGGAGCTCATGGGCCGCTCGCGCGAGCTCGGCATGCAGACCTTCGACCAGGCGCTCTTCGACCTCTTCGAGGCCGACATGATCAGTTACGAGGACGCGCTGCGCAACGCCGACTCGGTGAACGACCTGCGGCTCAAGATCAAGCTCGAGAGCAAGAACGCCAAGAACCGCGACCTCGGCTCGGGCCTGGAGCACCTCGAGATCGTCAAGTAACGGACTGCCGCTCCGGCGCAAAAAAAGGCCCGTCGATTGGCGGGCCTTTTGCTTTTTGCAGGATCGTGCCGGTAGTCCGCGGTGTAGGACATCGCCGACAAGAACATCAGTGCATTCCTAGGCCGGCCGGTGCGCTGTCCGACTCCAGCCTCTTTCCCTCGTCTTCAATATGGACGGACGACCAAGGGAGACGGCCATGAAGAAACTCCTCGCACTGGGCCTCGCCACCTGCCTGCCCGCAGGACTCGCCGCCGAAAACCCCGGACTGACGGCGCGCCTGCCCGGGACCGTGAACGTATTGGTGCTGGACGAGTCCCTGCCCATGGCGAAGGACCTGCCTTGCGCTGCCGCCGCGATCGCGAAGGCGGGCAGCCCGGAATGCATGGCCGTGCACCGCGCGGTCCTGAGCGGCCACATCCAGCGCGCCTCGGCGCTGCACGAGCGCGGCCGCTGGCTTTGACATCGACGGAGACCGACATGAACAGCGACCAGATCCACGGCCATTTTCGCGAGATGAAGGGCTGGGCCCTCGAGAGCTGGGGCCGCGTCACCCACGATCCCTGGCTGCGCATCGCCGGGCGCCGTGAGCGCCTGCTCGGCCGCCTCGAGGCCTCGCTCGCCGAGTCCCGGCGCATCGCCGAATCGAGCTTTCCCTCTCCCGCGGCGCGGGCCGGCGCTTCCGGCCGTCGCGCGGCGCCGCGCTAGCCGGCCCGTCCCCGTCCCGTCCCGCGGTCGCCCCGGGCCGCGATCCCGTTTCGCGCCGTAGCGTTCGTTGCGAGCGCGGCTCGCCATGGGCCTCCCGGAAGCTTGTCCGACCTCGCATCGAGGCCGTCCACTTCATTGAAGCGCTGCGGCGCGACACGCGCTGTCGGTGCGGCCTGAAACGACTGTCGGCCGTCTCCGACGCTTCAGGAGGCGAGGGCGAGCTTGCCTCGTCCGCCGGCGCGCAGCACCGCGTCGAGCCGCGAGAGCGCGCCGCGCTCGTCCGCCGGTCCCGCTTCCGGAACCGAGAAGTAGAAACCCTGCACGTAGTCCGCGCCGGCCTCGATCGCGACGCGCGCTTCGGCCGCGCTCTCGATTCCGGCGATCACCACGCGCGCGCGCACCTCGTGCAGCAGCTCCACCATTCCGCCGAGCATGCGCCGTGCGCGTCCCCATCCGAGGAGCGCGTCGGCGACCAGCGCGCGGTCGAGCTTCACCATGTCGGGGCGCAGCGTGAGGACGCGGTCGAAGTTCGAGCGCGCCTTGCCGAAATCGTCGATCGCGATCGAGAGGCCGAGGCTGCGATATACCGCGACCGCGTCGGCGAGGCCGCGCTCGTCGCAATCCTCGGCGATGATCTCCACGCATACGCGCTTCGGATGCAGGCCGTAGTAGCGCACCAGCTCCGCGAGCTCCATCGCGCAGCTCGCGTCGTGCGCCGCGGCCTGCGGATGCACGTTGAGGAAGAGCATGCGCTCGTCCGGCTCGAAGCGCGCGTAGCTGCGCAGGTGCAGCGCGCGGCACGTCCAGTCGAGCACCGCGCGGGCGCTTTCCGGCGTGCGCGCGAAGAGCTCGCTCGCGCTCACGCGCCGGCCTGTCGCGTCGCTCGCGCGGAGCAGCGCCTCGTATCCCTGGCAGGCAGGCTCGCGCACCGCGAGGATCGGCTGGAAGTGCGACTCGAGGCTCGTGCCCTCCCAATCGAGGGCGCCGCCCGCCGCCTTGCGCACCAGGCGCTCCGCCGCGCGCGCCATGGATGCCGAGCTCGCGTCGCCCGCGCCGGTTCCGCCTTCCGCATTGCGATGCATCGCCTTTCCCTATGGCTCGTCCGCACCGGAAATTCCCGGTGGAACCACATTGCGCGCGGGTCGTTACGGTGCCGTTACCAGCCCGCGGAACCGGGTTGCATCTGTAAAGCCGGGATCAGGCGGTGAAGAAGGTGGCGAGCGCCTCGCCGATGTCGCTCATCCGGTAGGGTTTCTTGAGGACGCGGTTCACCCCGGCGGAAAGGGCTCGCGTCTCGAAGCCGGCCCCGCCGTAGCCGCTCGCGATCACGATGGGCAGCGTGGGGTTGAGCTTGCGCAGCTCGATCGCGAGCTGCGTGCCGGTGAGCTGCGACATCACCTCGTCGCTCACCACCGCGTCGAAGCGGCGCGGGTTGGCGCGCGCCGCGGCGAGCGCCTCGCGGCTGTCGGTGAAGCCGACCGGCTCGTAGCCGAGCGAGGCGAGCATCTCCTCGAGCGCCGCGAGCACCTCGGGCTCGTCGTCCACCGCGAGGATGGTCTGGCCTTCGCCCATGGGCAGCGCGTGCGCGGGCTCCGGCTTGCCTTGCTCCACGCGCACCAGCGGCATCCACACCTCGAAGGTCGAGCCGCTGCCGAGCTCGCTCGTCACCTCGAGGAAGCCGCGATGCTCCATCACCACCGAGTGGACGAGCGCGAGGCCGAGGCCGGTGCCGCGGCCGGCGGGCTTGGTGGTGAAGAACGGCTCGAAGATGCGGTCGATCACCTCCGGCGCGATGCCGTGGCCGGTGTCGCGCACGGTGATCTTCACGTACTCGCCGGCCGGCATGTCGCCGGTGCGCACCTTGCGCGCCTCCGGCACGTTCACCTCCTCGATGCGCACCTCGAGGATTCCCTTCTCGCCCATCGCCTGCACGGCGTTCGTGCACAGGTTCATGAGCAGCTGATGCAGGCGCGTCGGATCGCCCAGCACGGCCGCCTCGCTCGCCTCGCCCGCGTAGCGCACCTCGACCGTCTCCGGCGAAGATCCGCGGATGAGGTCGCACACCTCCTGCGCGACCGGCGTCACGATCACCGGGATGTGCTCGGCGCCCTCGGCGCGGCTGTACGACAGGATCTGCGAGACGAGCGCCTTGCCGCGGTTGCCCGCGTTCATGATCGTGTCCACGTAGCGGCGCATGTCGCCCTCGGCCTTGAGCTGCGCGAGCTCGCCGTAGCCGAGGATCGCGCCGAGGATGTTGTTGAAGTCGTGCGCGATGCCGCCCGCGAGGTGGCCCACCGCCTGCATCTTCTCGGCCTGGCGCAGCTGCGCGGCGAGGCGCTGGCGCTCCTCCTCGGCGCGGACCTTGTCCGAGACGTCCTTCACGAAGCCGATGACGCGGCGCGAAGACGCCGGGGCGCCCGCGACCGAGCCGATCCGGTAGGCGTTCACGCCGACCGTCGTGTACTCGCCGTCGTCGCGCTTGAACCGGTACTCGAGGGCGACGTGCGCGAGGTCGCCGGTCGCGAGCATGCGGCGCAGGCCCTTGAGGCGCATGCGGTCGTCGGGGTGCACGCGCTCGACCCACTTCTGGATGGTGTTGATGTGCTCGCGCCGCGTGCCGAGCACCGCCATGGTCGCCGTCCCAGAGCACGCCGCCCTGCGCCGGATCGAATTCGTAGAGGAGGCTGCCGCTCGCCCGGATCACGGCCTCGTGGCGATTCCTCCAGGCCTCGGTCTCGCGCGCCGCTTCCTGCCGTTCCACCAGCAGTGCCGCCGCGAAGAGCGTGGTCACGATGAGGGTCGCGAGGTATCCCTGCAGGTGCAGCAGCGCGCGCACGTCCGGGATGCCGTCCACGGAGAACGGGCCCAGCGCCTGGCCGGTGTGCCAATACACGATCAGCCCGAAGATGGACAGGCCGAGCGTCGCGGCGCGCAGGCCGAACGAGAGCGCCGCCCAGATGAGGAACGGCGCGCACAGGTACGCGAGCGAGGGGATGAAGTCCTCGGCGCGGTTGGGCGAGCCGAACACGTACTTGGTCGTGACGACGAGGCCCACGTAGAGCGCGAGGAGCTCGGGCCAGCGCCGGCGCGCCACCTCGAGCGCCTCGCGCGCGCCGGTGCGGTTCCAGGCGAGGATCAGCGGCGCGGTGAGGAGCATCCCGAGCATCGTCGAGACGAACGTGACCGACCATTGGTTGCGGAACGTGGTGTGCAGCCGCGCGTAGCCCAGCGCCGCGTCGAAGAGCGCCATGGCGGCGACCAGCGGCACCATGCCCACCAGCAACGCCGAAACGCCACGGACGGTGTCGATCCGCACCCGCGGGCCGGCGAGGCGCATGAGGCCCGCGCCGACGGCGAGGGGCTGGGCGCAATTGAGCGCCGCCGTGGCGAGGATCGCGGGCCACGCGTCGTTGCGGTCCATGCCCGCGGCGAGGCTCGCGGCGAAGACGATGACGAGGTAGCCCCACCAGCGCCGCGGAGACACCACCAGCAGCACGCCGAGGGCGAGCCCGTGGGCGGGCCAGACGAAGAGCGGCAGGCGGGCGTGGAACGGCAGGTGCGCGGCGTAGGCCGCGAGCAGGTAGTAGACGGCGCCGAAGGCGACGTAAGCGAGGGTCTGCCGGACCGAAGCGGACCGGGGCGAGGCGAGGATCGCCGGGGTCTGGGCGCTCACTGCGGCGCCACCGGCGCGGGGGGCTCGGCGCACATCCTCTTCGGATTCTACGGGTTCCCGCGCTAGAATGCGTCAAACAACCACGACCCAGGGACCGTGGAAGCCCATATCCTCGTCGTAGACGACGACCCCGCCATCCGGGACGTGATCCGCGAGTACCTCACGGAGAACGACTTCAAGGTATCGGTGGCGGAGAGCGGCGCCGAGATGGACAAGGTCCTCGGCGCCGAGCACGTCGACCTCGTGATCCTGGACCTCAAGCTGCCGGACGAGGACGGGCTCGCCATCGCGCGGCGCCTGCGCGAATCGCTCGACCTGCCGATCATCATCCTCACCGGGCGCAAGGAGGAGGTCGACCGCGTGATGGGCCTCGAGCTCGGCGCGGACGACTACGTCACCAAGCCCTTCAGCAACCGCGAGCTCCTCGCCCGCGTGCGCGCCGTGCTGCGGCGCACCGAGGCGAAGCGCGCCTCGCGCCGCGGCGAGAGCGTGCGCGCGTTCCGCTTCTCCGGCTGGGAGCTCAACACGGGCACCCGCAAGCTCAAGAGCCCCGAGGGGCACAACGTCGAGCTCACCAACAGCGAGTACGCGCTGCTGGTCGCGTTCCTGCGCGCTCCGCAGCGCATCCTGAGCCGCGACCAGCTGCTCGAATCGAGCCGCCTGCACGACGACATCTACGACCGCTCGATCGACGTCCAGATCCTGCGCCTGCGGCGCAAGATCGAGGAGAGCCCGAACCAGCCCTCGCTCATCCGCACCGAGCGCGGCGCCGGGTACTACCTCAACTCCACGGTCGAGACGATGTGAGCGCGACGCTCGCCGCGCTCGACGGCGCGCTCGCCGTCGCCGCGGCCTGGTTCGCGATCGGCATCGCGGGCCTTGCCGCTCCGCGCAGCGTGCGTTTCGTCGCCTGGTTCCTGTTCCCGCTGTCCGCGATCCTGGGCGTGGTGCTCGCCGGGGTCGCGCTCGCCGGCCTTCCGGGCGGTGCCCAGTCGGCGATCCTCCCCATCGGCCTTCCGGGCCTGCCGTTCCACGTGCGGCTCGACGCGCTGTCGGCGTTCTTCCTCGTCCTCCTCGGGCTCGCCGGCTCGGGCGTCTCGATCTTCGCCGCCGGCTATTTCCGCGCCGGCGAGGGCACGGCGCCCGGCGTGCTGTGCCTGCAGTACCACGTCTTCCTCGGCGCGATGGCGATGGTGCTCCTCGCCGACGATGCGTATGCGTTCATGGTGTGCTGGGAGCTGATGGCGCTCGCGTCGTTCTTCCTCGTGACGACGAACCACCGCATCCGGGAGATCCAGCGCGCGGGCTTCCTCTACCTGCTCATCGCGCACGTCGGCGCGATCGGCATCCTGCTCTGCTTCGGTCTGCTGCAGGCGAACACCGGCGACTACACGTTCGCGAACATGCGCGCGCAGCACCTCGCGCCGCTCGGAGCCTCGGCGGCGTTCCTGCTCGCGCTGTTCGGTTTCGGCGCCAAGGCGGGAATCGTGCCGCTGCACGTGTGGCTGCCGGAGGCGCATCCGGCCGCCCCGTCGCCGGTTTCGGCGCTCATGAGCGGCGTGATGCTGAAGACCGCGATCTATGGGATGGCGCGCATCACTTTCGATCTCCTCGGGACGCCCACCTGGTGGTGGGGCGTGGTGGCGCTCGCCGTGGGGCTCGCCACCGCCCTCTTCGGCGTGGTCTTCGCCGCGGCGCAGGTCGACATGAAGCGGCTCCTCGCCTACTCGTCGATCGAGAACATGGGCCTCGTCGTCGTGGCCTTCGGGCTCGCGATCGTGTTCCGCGCCTACGCGATGCTGCCTCTCGCCGCACTCGCGCTCATGGCGATGCTGTACCACTGCCTGAACCACGCCGTCTTCAAGAGCCTGCTCTTCCTCGCCACCGGATCGGTGCTCCACGCGACGCACGAGCGCAGCCTCGGGAAGCTCGGCGGGCTCCTGCGCTACATGCCGTGGGTCGCGTGGACCGCGCTCATCGGCGTGATCGCGGCCGCGGCGCTGCCGCCTTCGAACGGCTTCGTCTCCGAGTGGCTGCTGCTGCAGGGCTTCCTCTTCACCGGCGGCCTGCCGAACCCGTACCTGCGCATGCTGGTACCGATCTTCGCCGCGGGCGTGGTGCTCGTTTCCGCGCTGGCGGGCTACGTGATGGTGAAGTTCTTCGGCGTGATCTTCCTCGGGCGCCCGCGCGAGGAAAAGCTCGCCGAAGCGAACGACGCCGGCTTCCTCGAGCGGCTCGGCCTCGCCTGGCTCGCCTCCGGCTGCGTGCTGCTCGGCATCTTCCCGGTGGCGGTGCTGGAGCTCATCGACCCGGTCGCCTCGGAGCTCCTCGGTCGCGGCCTCGCGCAGGGCGGGCGGATCGGCGACTGGCTGGTGCTCGCCCCGGTGAGCGCCGAGCGCGCCTCCTACAGCCCGCTCGCGATGCTCGTGGTCGCGCTCGCGGTGGTCGGGCTGGCTTTCGTCCTCGTGCGCCGCTTCTACCACGGCCGGGTGCGGCGGGCGGCGCCGTGGGACTGCGGCTATCCCCTGCAGACCGCGCGCATGCAGGACACGGCCGAAGGATTCGGCCAGCCGATCCGCCAGATCTTCGAGCCGCTGTTCCGCATGAAGCGCGAGCTTCCCACGGCGTTCGACGCGGCGCCGCGCTACAAGGTGACGATCGAGGACCCGATGTGGCACGGCATCTTCGAGCCGATCGCCGCGGCGACCGAGGCGCTCTCGCGCATCGTGGGGTTCCTGCAGCGCGGGCGCATCGCGATCTACCTGCTCTACAGCTTCCTCACCCTCGTCGCGGTGCTCTTCCTCGCGCAGGCATGAGCCTCGAAGGCGTCCTCGCCCAGCTCGCCGCCGCCGTGGCCGCGCTCGTGCTCGGCCCGCTGCTGCTCGGCTGGGTGAACCAGTGGCGCGCATGGCTGCAGAACCGCACGGCGCCGCCGCTCACGCAGCCGTTGCGCACGCTGCACAAGCTCTTCTGGAAGGAATCGGTGATGGCGCACGGGGCGAGCACGCTCTACCGGCTCGCGCCCTACGTCGTGTTCGGCTGCATGCTGCTCGCCTCGATGATCGTGCCGACGCTGTCGACCAACCTGCCGCTCGCGCCGGCGGCCGATGCGATCGCGCTGGTGGGGCTCTTCGCGCTCGCGCGGCTCTTCATCTCGCTCGCGGCGATGGACGTCGGCACCGCGTTCGGCTCGCTCGGCGCGCGGCGCGAGATGCTGGTCGGGTTCCTCGCCGAGCCCGCCTTCCTGATGGTGCTGTTCACCGCCTCGCTCATCACCAACTCGACCTCGCTCGCGACCATCGTCTCGAGCCTCTCGCACCGCAGCCTCGCGATCCTGCCGAGCCTCGCCTTCGCCGGGGTCGCGTTCACCATGGTCTCGCTCGCGGAGAACGCGCGCATCCCGGTGGACAACCCGGCGACGCACCTCGAGCTCACGATGATCCACGAGGCGCTCGTGCTCGAGTACTCGGGGCGCCACCTGGCGCTCCTCGAATGGGCCGCGGCGCTCAAGCTCTTCGCCTACTCGTGCGCCGGCCTGGCGATCTTCTTTCCCTGGGGCATCGCGCAGGCGAACGACCGCACGGCGCTCCTCTTCTCGCTGCCGGTGCTGGTCGCGAAGCTCGCGCTCGGCGGGATCGCGCTCGCCGTGATCGAGACGATCCTCGCCAAGATGCGCATCTTCCGCGTGCCCGAGTTCCTCGCCAGCGCGTTCCTCCTCGGCGTGCTGGCGCTGCTCGTGCACCTGCTGCTGGGGGCCTAGGTGAATCCGATCCACGTGCAGCTCGTGAACCTCTTCGCGGCCGCGATGCTGCTGCTCGCCTTCGCGATGCTCTCGCAGCGGCGCATCCTCGCGCTGATCCACCTCTACGCGCTGCAGGGCCTCGCGCTCACCGCTTCCACCGTCACCGTCGCATGGGCGACCGGGCAGCATCACCTCTACGGGTCGGCCGCGCTCACCTTCGCGCTCAAGGTGGTCGTGCTGCCGTGGATCCTGCACCGCCTCATCCGGCGGCTCAGCGTGAAGTGGGACGTGGAGACGCTCATCAACATCCCGACCATGATGCTGGTGGGAATCGTGCTCGTCGTGTTCGCCTTCAACCTCGCGCTCCCGATCTCGGATTTCTCGAGGTCCATCGCGCGCGGCACGCTCGGCATCGCGCTCGCCTGCGTGCTGCTGTCATTCCTCATGATGATCACCCGCTCCAAGGCGGTGCCGCAGGTGATCGGCTTCCTCTCGATGGAGAACGGTCTCTTCTTCGCCGCGACCAGCGCCACCTACGGCATGCCGATGGTGGTCGAGCTCGGCATCGCGCTCGACGTGCTGGTGGGCATGGTGATCCTGGGCGTCTTCCTGTTCCAGATCCGCGAGCAGTTCGACTCGCTCGACATCCACCACCTGGAGAAGCTGAGGGAAGACTGATGGACGCCCTCCTCCTCGTCCTCGCCGTGCCGCTCGCCGGAGGCTTCGGCCTCTGGGTGCTGGGCGAGCGCGACAGCGCGCCCGAGATCAACGCGGCCTTCAGCTTCGCGACGTTCGCCGCCGCCGCGTGGCTCACCGAGGACGTGATCTCCACCGGGCCGGTCACCGGGTTCGACGAGCAGTTCTTCGTCGATCCGCTCAACGTCTTCCTCGTGGCGCTCACGGCGTTCGTCGGGCTCACCACGTCGCTCTTCTCGCGCCCGTACATGCGCACCGAGCGCGACAAGGGACGCATGACGCCGGCGCGGCTGCGCCTCTACCACAGCATGTACCAGCTGTTCATGTTCACGATGCTGCTCGCGCTCACGACGAACAACATGGGCATCCTGTGGGTGGCGATGGAGGCGGCGACCCTCACCACGGTCCTGCTGGTCTCGGTGTACCGGACGCCGGCGAGCCTCGAGGCGGCGTGGAAGTACTTCATCCTCTGCGGCGTGGGCATTGCGCAGGCGCTCTTCGGGACGATCCTCCTCTACTTCGCCGCCGAGCGCGTGCTCGGGCGGCAGGGCGACGCGCTCCTCTGGACGCACCTCGACGTCGTGAAGCACCAGCTCGAGCCCGCCATCATGTCGCTCGCCTTCGTGTTCCTGCTGGTGGGCTACGGCACCAAGGTGGGCCTCGTGCCGTTGCACAACTGGCTGCCCGACGCGCACGCCGAGGGACCGACGCCGATCTCCGCGGTGCTCTCGGGACTGCTCCTCAACGTGGCGCTCTACTGCGTGATCCGCTGCAAGGTGCTCGCCGAGGGCGCGCTCGATTCGCGCTTCGCCGGCGACATGATGATGGGCTTCGGCCTGCTCTCCACCGTCGCGGCCGCCTTCTTCCTGTCCCGGCAGCGCGACATCAAGCGGATGTTCGCCTACTCGTCGATCGAGCACATGGGCCTCATGACGTTCGCCTTCGGCATGGGCGGCCCGATCGCCAACTTCGCGGGGCTGCTCCACATGACGGTGCATTCGCTCGTGAAGAGCGCGATCTTCTTCGCGGTGGGCCATGCCGCGCAGAAGGCCGGAACGCAGCTCATGGAAGAGATCCGCGGGCTCCTGCGCGTGAGCCCGCGCGTGGGATGGGGACTCATGATCGGCACGCTCGCGATCCTCGGCATGCCCCCCTTCGGCGTATTCGCGAGCGAGTTCCTGATCCTCACCACGGCGATGCGCGAGCACGCATGGGCGACGCCGCTGCTGCTCCTCGCGCTCGGCGTCGCGTTCGCGGCGATCTTCAGCCGCGTGCAGCCGATGGTGTTCGGCGAGACGACGTTGAGGCGCCTTCCCTACCAGCCGGCATTGACGCCGGTGTTCGTGCACCTGGGCCTCGCGCTCATGCTCGGGCTCTACATCCCACCCTACCTCGCCGCCTGGTACCAGCAGGCGGCGAAGCTCCTCGGCTGACATGGCGAATCCCGCGCTTCCGGTCTCCCGGCCGCTCGCCGGCGAAGCGCCGGCTTCGTACGCGCGCGCGACGCCCGCGCAATGGACCGAGGCCGCGCGCCGCGTGCACGAGAGCGGCGGCCGGCTGGTGGCGTTGTGGGGCGCGGACCGCCGCGACGCGGGCGAGGCGTTTTGCATCTACGCGGCGTTCGCGGGCGCCGAGGGCCTCGCGGTGCTCGACCTTCCGCTGGCTGGCGACCACGAAACGTATCCGGACCTGTCGGGCCTTTTTCCGTGCGCGTCGCGCATGCAGCGCGCGGTGCACGACCTGCTCGGGCTCGTCCCCGAAGGGGCGGTCGACCTGCGCCCGTGGCTGCGTCACGGCGCCTGGCGCCCGAGCGACTACCCGCTGCGGCGCGACTTCGATGCCGAAGCCTTCCGCGCGAACGCGATCGAGCCGTACGCCTTCGTGCGCGTGGAGGGCGATGGCGTGCACGAGATCGCGGTCGGCCCGATCCACGCCGGCGTGATCGAGCCCGGACATTTCCGCTTCTCGGTGGTGGGCGAAAAGGTGCTGCGGCTGGAGGAGCGGCTCGGCTACACGCACAAGGGCATCGAGCGGCGCTTCCGCGATTTCACGGTGGCGGAAGGCTATCGCCTCGCGGGCCGTTGCTCTGGCGATTCGACCGTCGCCTATGCGTGGGCCTATGCGCAGGCCGCCGAATCGCTGCTCGCCATCGTGGTGCCACCGCGCGCGCGCTGGATGCGCGGCCTGCTGCTCGAGGCCGAGCGCATCGCGAACCACCTCGGCGACCTGGGCGCGCTCGGCAACGATGCCGCGTTCGGGTTCGCGCTCGCGCAGTTCTCGCGCCTTCGCGAGGACTGGCTGCGCACCTGCAACGATGCCTTCGGCCATCGCCTGATGATGGATCGAGTGGTTCCGGGCGGCGTCGCGGTGGACGTCGGCGTGGATGCCGCGGGTGCGCTCGGCGCGCGATGCCGATCGATCGGGGCGGAAGTGCTCACCATGCGTGAGATCTTCGACGAGCACTCCGGAATGCAGGACCGTTTCATCACGACCGGGCGCGTGAGCCCGGATCTCGCGCGCGAGCTGGGCCTCGTGGGCCTCGCCGGGCGCGCGAGCGGTCGGGCGTTCGACCTGCGCGTCGATTTCCCCGTCGAGCCCTATTCGCGGCTCGAGGTGCGCAAGGTCGTGCATGCGGGCGGCGACGTCGCGGCGCGGGTTCGCGTGCGCTTCGAGGAGCTCATCGAATCGCTGCGCCTGGTGCCGGCGATCCTCGATTCGATGCCCGCCGGCGAGACGCGCGTGCAGCTTCCCGATCCGCGGCCGGGCGCGTTCGGCGTCGGCTGGATCGAGGGCTGGCGCGGCGAGGTGTTCGTCGCGGTCGAGGCGGGCGAAGGCGGGCGCATCCGGCGCGCGCATGCGCACGATCCCTCGTGGCAGAACTGGCCGCTCGTCGAGCACGCCATCATGGGCAACATCGTTCCCGACTTCCCGCTCATCAACAAGAGCTTCAACCTGAGCTACTCCGGTCCCGACCTCTGATGATCCCGATCCTGCTGAAGAGCCTGCGCACGGGGATCGTCACCGAGCCCGCCCCGCAGGCGCGCGAGGAATGGCGCGTGCGCGCCGCGCAGGTGAACGACGAGATCCTGAAGCTCCTCGGCCGCGCGCTCGTGATCCGCGAGGTCGACGCGGGCTCGTGCAACGGCTGCGAGCTCGAGGTGAATGCGCTTTCGAATCCCTACTACAACCTCGAGGGCCTCGGCATCCGCCTCGCCGCGAGCCCGCGCCATGCGGACCTGCTGCTCGTCACCGGGCCGGTCACGAGGAACATGGAGGAGGCGCTGCGCATCGCCTACGCCGCGATGCCCGAGCCCAAGCTCGTGGTCGCCCTCGGCGACTGCGCGCGCGACGGCGGGATCTTCGGCGCGAGCTATGCGACGTGCGGCGGCGCTTCGCGCGTGATCCCGGTGGACGTGGTGGTGCCCGGATGCCCGCCGCCGCCGCGCGCGATCCTCGAGGGCATCCTCGCCGCCGTACGCGCCGCAGCGGGCTGAGGCGCGATCAGGCGGAAGCGCGCGGCACGGGCGCGAGCAGGTTCGCATCGCGCGCGAGCTTCCAGCGGCCGCCGTCCTTGCGCAGCACCGTGAGCGTGTAGCCCGCCCGCTCCACCGTCTCGCCCGAAGGCGGCGTCATCGCGACCGAGAGCCGCGTCCACATGTAGGCGATCTCTCCGGCGATGCGCAGCTCGCGGATCTCGCTCGTGCCCTCGATCGCGGGCCGCGGCATGCCGGGCGGTGTGCGGGAGGCCGCGGCGAACTCCGCCTTGCCGAAGGGGGCCATGCCCGGCACCAGGAAGATGGCATCGTCGGTCATGAGGCCGAGCACGGTTTCGATGTCGCCCGCCCTGGTCGCGGCGATCCACGTCGAGACGAGCTCGCGGATCTCGCGCTCGTCGTCGCTCGCCGCGCGCTCGACGAAGCGCACGTCGGGAATCCAGTTGCGCTTGCGCCGCTCGAGCCGGCTGTCGGTGCCCTCGCCGTCGAAGCTCGCCGGCGTGCGCACGAGGCGCGACTCCTCCACGTCCTCGAACGCGTTCACGTTCACCACGGCGTAGGTGTTGCCCTCGATGCGGCTGGTGACCACCGGCACGATGCCGCAGCGCGTGCAGAGGTGGAAGCTCGCGGTCCGGGTGCCGAACTCGTAGCGCGAGACGCGCGACGCATCCTCGATGCGCACCTCGAGGCGCCCGCGCGGAGCCGAGGTCCAGACGCCGCCATGCTTGCGGCAGAACGAGCAGGTACAGGCGCGCGCCGGAATCCCGGCGGGGTCCGGATCCCAATGCAGGTCGAACGCGATGTTGCCGCAATGGCACTTGCCGTGGATCAGCATGCGGCAGGCCTGGCCTCGGCCGTGCGCCGCGGCGGGGCGACCGGGGCGGTCACGCCCTCGCGATGCGCAACGGCTGGTGGGCCCCTTCCTGCTGCGTTGCCGGCGCCACCGCCTTCAGCACGCAAACATCCTGCGCGGACGGGACGCGCTGGCTCGCGTCGAGCCACGCCGTCGCGGCGCCCGTGATCGCAAGGGCCAGCAACAGGGCCAAGATCGGCTTCTTCATGTCCACGCCTCCGCTCGCGACGCACATTCTGGCCCGTGCGGACGCAAACGGTCAACGTGCGGCGGGCGCTTGCGCAAAGGCTTCCCGGACCCCGCACGGGCCGCGCCGCGTTCACGAACCGCGGCCGCCGGCAATTCCTCGATCCGCGGCGCGCCATTCCAGCAGCCAGTCGTAGATGCGATCGTCGCGATAGGCGAGGCGCGCCGACTCGACGTGGTCCGCGCCCTCGTCGAGCCACACGCGCGGCCGGTCGAGCTCGCCTTCGAATGGAGCAAGACGCAACGACCGCACGAACAGTCCCCGCGCGCGCCTCGCGACCGCGCCGAACGAGAGCCAGACCGGCTGGCGCAGCGCCCGGCGCGGAGGACGCGTGGGATCGACCGCCCAGAGCGCGGCCCAGAACGCGCCCTGCTCGAGCGCGAGGTCGAAGACGCCGTTGCCGCCGAAGCTGAAGCCGGTGAGGTAGAGCCGGCCCGCGTCGGCGTCGAAGCGCTCGCGGGCGAGGGTCACGATCGCATGCACCTCGTTCGCGTAGCGATGCCAGAAATCGCCGCGCACGGGAAGCTGCGGCGCGACCACGACGAAGCCCTCGGCGCGCTGCGAGGACCCCTCGCGCAGCGGCCCGTGGCGGATGGCGCCCTCGGCGACCGGCAGCGGCGCCCCCTCGTCGTAGCCGTGCAGGAAGCAGATCAACGGCGGACGCGGCATCGCGGGCTGCACCGGCGCACGCAGCACGAACGCGACGCCCGCGAGCCTCTCGCGCTCGAGCGTCATACGAGCCCCCGCGCCGCGAGCTCGTCCTTCACGTACGCATAGTAGATGGGCGCCGCGACGAGCCCCGCGACGCCGAACGCCGCCTCCATGAGCAGCATCGCGACGAGCAGCTCCCAGGCGCTCGCGTGGATGCCGCGGCCGACGATGCGGGCGTTGAGGAAGTACTCGAGCTTGTGCACCACCACGAGGAACGCGAGGGAGGCGATCGCGAGGGCGGGCGAGACGCTGAGGCTCATCACGACGATGACGGTATTGGAGAGGAGGTTGCCGACGATCGGGATGAGCCCGCCCACGAACGTGAGGATCACGAGCGTCTTGGCGAACGGCAGGCGGATGCCGAAGAGCGGAAGCGCGGCGAGGAGGTAGGCCGCCGTGAAGAGCGCGTTCAGCGCCGCGATGCGCACCTGCGCGAAGACCACGCGGCGGAACGCGTCGCCGAAGCGCGCCGCACGCTCGCCGAGGGCGCGTGCGAGCGGGCCGCCGGCCGGGGCCGCGCGCGCCTCGCGCAGCGCCACCATCGCGCCGATCACGAAGCCGATCAGGATGTGCACCGTCACCCGGCCCGCCTCGCCGCCCCAGTGGCGCAGCTCCGCCGCATGCTCGTGCAGCCAGTCGATCACCGCTTCGCGCCAGGCATCGGTATCGGAAGGCAGCGTCGAGAGCACCCATGCGGGAAGCGTCGCGCGCGACTGGTCGAGGATGTCGGCCATCTTCTGCAGCAGCCGCGGCAGCCCCTCGGAATGCATGACCGCCACGACCGCGAACATGAGGCCGGTGAGGAGCACCACCACGGCGACCGCGAGGAGCGCCACCGCGGCGGCCCTGCCCGCCCCGCCATGGCCGAGCCGCAGGCGCGGCGCGATCACGTGCACCAGCTCGAAGACGAGGAGCCCGGCGAGGAGCGCGGGCAGCAGCCCCAGCTCGAGCGCGAGCACGAGCAGCACCGCCGCGATCAGCCAGGCGGCGATCTCATGGCGGTTCGGGGCCTCGCGCGGCGCGGTCATCGTGCATCAGAGCGCGAGGGCGGGACGTCGTTCCGCGCCATCACCGCGAGCGCGAGCGGGCGAAGCGGTGCACCCATGGCAGCTCCCTTCCCGAAGCCGAGGCTACGCGTTCTCCAGCAGCGCCACGGCGCCCAGGCCGCCGTCGGCGCAGATCGAGACGATCGCGCGCTTGCCCGCTCCCATCGCGGCGAGCTCCTTCACCGCCTGGGAGAGGATGCGCGCGCCGGTCGCGCCGAACGGATGGCCGATCGCGATGCTGCCCCCGTTGGGATTCAGGCGCTCCCAGGGAAAGCGTCCGAGGCGCGCGTCGATCCGCACCTTCTCGCGCAGGAAATCCTCGCTCTCCAGCGCCGAGACGTTACACAGCACCTGCGCGGCGAACGCTTCGTGGACCTCCCAGAGGTCGATCGCGTCGAGCGTGAGGCGGCGGCGCGCGAGGAGCCGCGGGATCGCGTAGGCGGGTGCCATCAGCAGGCCCTCGTGGAAGGGGTCCACCGCCGCGAGCTCCCAGTCGACCAGGCGCGCCCGCGCCCGGCCGGGTGGCAGGCGCTCGAGCCCGGCGTCGTCGGCGACCCACACGCCCGCCGCGCCGTCGGTGAGCGGCGACGCGTTGCCCGCGGTGATGGTGCCGCGGCCGCTCGCGCGGTCGAAGGCCGGCTTGAGCGTCGCGAGCTTCTCGGCGGAGGTGTCCGCCCGCGGAACGCCGTCGCGCGCGGCCTCCGCGAGCGGCGCGACGAGGTCGTCGAGGAAGCCGTCCGCCATCGCCTTCACCGCGCGCTGGTGCGAGTGGAGCGCGATGCGGTCCTGGTCCGCGCGGGCGACGTTCCACTGCTTCGCCATCTCCTCGCAGTGCTCGCCCATGCTCTTGCCGGTCGCCCGGTTCGCGATGCTGGGCACGTGCAGGCGGATGTCGCGCGCGCGGATCTCGCCGACGCGGTCGATGCGCTCGCCGAAGGAGCGCGCCTGTCCCATGCGCCGGATCCAGTCCGAAAGCCCCTGCGTGAGGCCGACCTGGACGCGGCTCATGCTCTCCACGCCGCCGCACAGCGCGAGCGAGCGCGACTCGCCGAGCATGCCGGCCGCCTCGAACACCGCGACCATGCTCGTCGCGCAGGCGAGGACCGTCGAGAAGGCGGGCGTGGAGGCGTCGAGCTTCGCCTCGATCCACGCCTCGCGCGCGACGTTGCTCCAGCCGAGGTTGGGCGCGACCGTTCCCCACACCACGAAATCGGGGCGATCGCCCGCCGCGAGCTGGGCCGCCATCGCGCGCATCACCGGGACCGAGAGCGCGACGGCGTCGAGCTTGCCGAGCGGCCCGTCGACGCGCGCGAACGGGGTGCGTAGCCCCGCGACGATCCAGCGGTTCGCGTTCACCGCGCGGCGCGCTGCGGATCGTCGCTCTCGCCGGGAACGCCCAGCGCCGGCTGGTCGTGGCCCTCGCGCGCGCGCCAGCCCGGATACTTGAAGACGATGTTCTCGAAGCCTCCGCCGGTGTCGTATACGACGTCCGGCTCGCCCGGATGCTTCGCGCGCCATTCGTCGCGCAGCACCGGACCGGTCTTGTACCACGGCACGCGCCGGATCCATCCCTCGAGGGTCGCCTCGCGCCAGCCCTTGTCGCGCATCTGCGGCCAGACCTGGTCGGCGTGCGCGATGTTCTCCTGCTCGTCGAGGAGCCACATCTCGTGGCCGAGGATGTCGCCGAAGATGAAGAGCCGTCCGTCGCGGATCTCGAACTGCGTCGGATCGCTGCCGAGCTTCACCTTGTACGCGGCGCCGTCGGAGCAGAAGCCGCCGTACTGCGGCTCGAACTTCGCGGGCGAGCGCAGGAACTCGCGGCGGTCCTCCTCGCTCGCGAAGTAGTACGTGCGGCCCTGGTACGTCGCGGGAATCGTGTAGCGGCCGCGCACGGGCTTGCCTTCCTTGAAGTAGCCCACCGGGTCGAAGCCGAGCAGCATGAGGTCCTCGCCGCGGCTGGTGCGCACCGTGGCGTGCGTGGTGCCGCAACCGGCGAGCGCGAGCGCGCCGGCGATTGCGACGAGGGCGAGTGCCGCGCGGATCATTGCCATCCCTTGCCTCCGTGCTCGCGTTCGAAGCGTTCCCGGTCGCGCGCGAACTGCTGCTCCAGCTCCTCGCGGCCGGCCTTGGCGAGGGACATGCGGCGCGCCTCGTCCTGGTAGAACGGCAGCGTCGCGTCCACGCTCGCGATATTGTGCCGCCGAAACGCCTCGGCCATCTCGCGCGCCCGGTACGGCTCCATGCCGAGCTTCTCGAGCGCGGCGCGGCCGACGCGCAGCGCCGATTCGAAGGTCTCGCGCTCGACCACCTCCACGCCGCGCAGCTTGAGCTCGAAATAGTGGCTCACGTTGCGTGCCCGGCTCACGATGTCGAGGTCGGGAAAGTTCGCGCGCACGCGGTCCACGAGCGCGAGGCTCGCCTCGACGTCGTCGATGGCGTTCACGAGCAGGCGGGCGTTGCGCGCGCCCGCGGCTTCGAGCAGGTCGAGGCGCGTCGCGTCGCCGTAGTACACGCGGTAGCCGAACTTGCGCAGCGAATCCACCTCGTCCGGATCGTGGTCGAGCACCACCGCGCGGATGCCGTTCGCGAGGAGCAGGCGCCCGACGATCTGCCCGAAGCGGCCGAAGCCGGCGATGATCACCGGTCCTTCGGGAGCGACGCGGTCGGCCCCGCGCTCGGGCCGCGTGCGCCGCGCCACCAGGCGATCGTGCAGCAGGAGCAGCAGGGGCGTCGTCGCCATCGAGAGCGCGACCGTGATGGTGAGGAGCGCCTCCCATTCGTGGTCGAAGAGCCGCGCGGCGCGCGCCGCGCCGAACACCACGAACGCGAACTCGCCCCCCTGCGAGAGCAGGAACGCGAACAGCCAGCGCTGGCGGCACAGCTGGATGCCGCAGGCGATCGCCCAGAGCGAGCCGATCTTGAGGACCAGGAATCCCGCGACCAGCAGCGCCACGGTCCCGGGCCGGCTCGCGGCGAGCCCGAAGTCGATCGTCATGCCGACCGAGATGAAGAAGAGCCCGAGCAGCAGCCCCTTGAACGGCTCGAGGTCGCCCTCGAGCGCGTGGCGGAATTCGGAGCCGGCGAGAAGCACGCCGGCGAGGAATGCGCCCAGGCCCATGGACAGCCCCGCCGCGGACATGAGCTCCGCGATGCCGATCACGAGGAGCAGCGCGAACGCCGTGAACACCTCGCGCAGGTTCGCCTTCGCGAGCAGGCGCAGCACCGGGCGCGTCAAATAGCGTCCGATCACGACCACGCCCGCAACCGCGGCGGCGGCGATCGCGAGGCGCATCCAGAGCGGGTTCGCGCCCGCCTTGTCCGTCGTGCCGACGAAGGGCACGAGCGCGATGAGCGGGATCGCGGCGAGGTCCTGGAAAAGGAGGATGCCGAAGGCGGAGCGGCCGGTCGGGGTGTCGAGCTCGTTGCGCTCGCCCAGGAGCTGCATCGCGATCGCGGTCGAGGAGAGCGCGAGCGCGAGTCCGCCCACCAGCGCCGCCTGCCACGAGAGCCCGAGCAGCGCGAGCGCGCCGCCCAGCACGAGCCCGCTCGCCGCGAGCTGCGCCGATCCGCCGCCGAACACGATCGCGCGCATCGCGAGGAAACGGCGCGGATCGAGCTCGAGCCCGATCACGAAGAGCATCAGTACCACGCCGAGCTCGGCGAGGTCCTGCGTCGCGGCCACGTCGCCCACCAGCCGCAGTCCCCACGGCCCGATGAGCGCACCCGCGATGAGGTAGCCGAGCACCGAGCCCAGGCCCAGCCGCGTGGCGATCGGCACGCAGATCACGGCAGCGGCGAGGAAGACGAGCGCTTCGGTCATGCCTGCGTGAAAACCATTGGAACCACAGATGAACACGGATGAACACGCATGGTCCGCGACGCTTCGAGCAGCGCCCGAATCGCACCCAACCGATGGACCACGGCGCCTTCATTCCGCACAGTCATCTGTGTTCATCCGTGTTCATCTGTGGTTCCGAAGCCCTTTGCCCTTCGATCCACTCCTGCACGCGCCGCCGCAACCTCTCGCCGGCATCGACGAGCGCCTGCTCGGGAACGAGGTGCGCGCCGTGCACGATGAACGGCTCCAGCCAGCTCATGCCGCAGAAGCGCGCGGTCTGCTCCATCACCGGCACGAACGCTTCGAACCCGTGCGCGTGCTTGCCGGCCGGCGTGTAGGCCGCCTCGTCCCCTCCGGTCGTCGCAACCCAGAGGCAGCCCTTGCCCGCGAGCGCGCGGCCGCCCTCCCCATACGCCCAGCCCTTCACCAGCACCTGCTCGAGCCAGAGCTTGAACAACGCGGGGCCCGTATACCAGTAGAGCGGATGCATCCACACCACGAGTCGCGCGGGCTCGAGCGCCGAGCGCTCCGCCGCGGCGTCGATGTCGAAATCGGGATAGCGATCGTAGAGCGAGCGCACCTCGACGCCGGGCAGGTCCGCGATGGCGCGCAGGAGCACGGCGCACGCGCGCGAATGCTTCGGATACGGGTGCGCGTAGACGACCGCGATCACCGCGCCGCCGCGAGCAGCGATTGCCACGGCAACGTGTCGGCGACGATGCCCGCGAACACGGCCGCGCCGACCCAGTTGTTGTGGCGGAAGGCGCGGAAGCATCCCTCGCGCGTGCGCTCCCGGATCATCGGGTAGTGCGAAAGCGCGATCGCCGCGGCGCCCAGCACGCCGGCGAAATAGAACCCGCCGTAGCCCTGCCACCAGCCGATCGCGAGGAGGATCGCGATGAACATGCCGTAGCAGCCCATCACCGCCGCGACGTCGCGCCTGCCGAACAGGATCGCCGAGGTGCGCATGCCGATCCTGAGGTCGTCGTCGCGGTCGACCATCGCGTACTCCGTGTCGTAGGCGATGGTCCAGAGGATGTTCGCGGCGAGGAGCGCCCAGCAGAGCGGCGGCAGCCGGCCGGTGAGCGCCGCGAACGCCATCGGGATGCCGAACCCGAACGCGATCCCGAGGAACGCCTGCGGCAGCCAGAAGAAGCGCTTCATGAAGGGATAGAGCGCCGCGATCGCGACGGCGGCGAACGACAGCCCGATGGTGAGGCGGTTGAAGCGCAGGATCAACGGGAAGGCGCAGAGCGCGAGCACCACCGCCACGGCGATCGCCTCGCCGGGCCGGATCTCGCCCGCGGCGAGCGGGCGGGCGCGGGTCCGCTCGACGTGCGCATCGTAGCGCCGATCGGCCCAGTCGTTGAGCGCGCATCCCGCCGAGCGCATGAGCACGGTTCCCAGCACGAAGATCCACAGCACGGCGAGCGGCGGCAGCGCATGGCGAGCGAGCCATAGCGCCCATAGCGTGGGCCAGAGCAGCAGCAGGATGCCGATCGGGCGATCGAGGCGCACCAGGCGCTCGTAGGCGTCGAGGCGCCGTGCGATGGCGGCGAGGCTGCCGTTCATGCCTTGAGGTAGAACCGGCGCGTGCCGAGCCAGCGGTCGAGGTGCTTCGCCGTGGCGTGCGACGGGTGCGCGAGGAGCTCGTCGGCGACGCGGCGCGCGGCCTCCAGCAGGTCGGCATCGCGCTCGAGGTCGGCGAAGCGCAGCAGCGGCGCGCCGCTCTGCCGCGCGCCGAGGAACTCTCCCGGCCCGCGCAGCGCGAGGTCCTGGCGCGCGATCTCGAAGCCGTCGTGGGTCTCGTAGATGACCTTCAGGCGCTGGCGCGCCATCTCGGAGAGCGGCTGGTAGTAGAGCAGGATCGCGAGGCTCTGCTGCGCGCCGCGGCCGACGCGTCCGCGCAGCTGGTGCAGCTGCGAAAGGCCCATGCGCTCGGCGTGCTCGATCACCATGAGCGTCGCGTTCGGGACGTCGACGCCCACCTCGATCACCGTGGTCGCGACCAGCAGCTGGAGCTTGCGTGCCTTGAAATCCGCCATCACCTGCGCCTTCTCGGCGGGCTTCATGCGCCCGTGCACGAGGCCGACGGCGAGGTCGGGGAACGTCGCCCGAATCGTCTCGAAGGTCTCGATGGCGGTCTGCAGCTGGAGCTGCTCGCTCTCCTCGATGAGCGGGCACACCCAGTAGGCCTGCGCGCCGTCGCGGCAGCTCTCGCGGATCCTCGCGATCACCTCGTCGCGACGCTCCTCGGAGACGAGCTTGGTGACGACCGGCGTGCGGCCCGGGGGCAGCTCATCGATCACGGTGACGTCCAGGTCGGCGAAATAGCTCATGGCGAGGGTGCGCGGGATCGGGGTCGCGCTCATCATGAGCTGGTGCGGCTCGGTCGCTCGGCCACCGCATCCGTGGGCTGCAAGCATCGTCTTGTCGCGACCCGGCGGCGCTACCCGCTCCACTCTTCGAGAGTCCGAGTCCGCGCCGACCGCCGCTCCCTTGGAAGCGAGAGCGAGGCGCTGCTCGACGCCGAAGCGGTGTTGCTCGTCGACGATCGCGAGGCCGAGCTTCGCGAACGCGACGCCTTCCTGGAAAAGCGCGTGCGTGCCGATCGCGAGCCGGGTCTCGCCCGCGCCGATCGCATCGAGCGCCGCCTTCTTCGCACGGGCCTTGAGGCTTCCCGCGAGCCACGCGATCTTCACGCCGAGCGGCTCGAGCCAGTGGGAGAGCTTGAGGTAGTGCTGCTCGGCGAGGATCTCGGTGGGCGCCATGAGCGCCGCCTGCCAGCCGTTCTCGATCGCCTGCAGCGCGGCGAGCGCGGCGACCAGCGTCTTCCCGCTGCCGACGTCGCCCTGCAGCAGGCGGCGCATCGGATGCGACTCGGCGAGGTCCTTCGCGATGGCCGCCTGCGCCTGGCGCTGCGCACGCGTGAGCTGGAACGGAAGCGAGCGCACCAGCGCGTTGGTGAGCGTGTGGCGGTCGGGAAGCCGCGGCGCGCTCTTCGCGCGGCGCTCGCGGTAGGCGATGCGCATCGCGAGCTGCTGCGCGAGGAGCTCGTCGAACTTGAGGCGCCGCCATGCCGGGTGCGTGCGGTCCTCGAGGCCCTTCGCGTCCACGTCGGGCGGCGGGCGATGCAGGAGCACGACGCTTTCGCGGAACGGCGCGAGGCCGAGCTTCGCGAGGCGCTCCGCGTCGAGCGTGTCCTCGAGCGCGAGCGTGTCGAGCGCCTGTCCGATCTTCTCGCGCAGCGTCGCCTGCGAAAGTCCCGCCGTGGTGGGATAGACCGGCGTGAGCGACTTCGCAAGCGGCGCACCCTCGGCGACCACGCGATAGCGCGGATGCACCATCTCGTCGCCGAAGAATCCCGGCCGCACCTCGCCGAAGAGCCGCACGCGCTTCCCGGCGGCGAATTGCTTCACCTGGCTCGGATAGAAATGAAGGAAGCGCACCCAGAGCTCGCGCTCGCCATCGGTGAGCTTCACGACCAGCGCGCGGCGTCCGCGGTACTCGACCTTCGATTCGACCACGCTCGCCTCGACCAGCACCGGCTCTCCGGGGCGCGCCTCGGCGAGCGGCGTGAGCCGGGTCTCGTCCTCGTAGCGCAGCGGCAGGTGCAGCACCAGGTCGAGCCTGGAGCGCACGCCGAGCTTCTCCAGGCGCGCGTCGAGGGCGGGCTTCGCCTTTGCGTGTCCGGTCCCCGCGGCGGCGGGACCGTCGCCGGCCCGGGTGGCGACCTTCACGCGCCGGGCGAGGCGCCCAGGTACAGGATGGCGTCGATCTCGACCAGCGCGCCGCGCGGCAGCGAGGCGACGCCGACGGCGACGCGCGCCGGATAGGGCTGGCGGAAGTACGTCGTCATCGCCTCGTTCACCTTGGCGAAGTTCGCGAGGTCCGTGAGGTACACGGTCACCCGCACGATTCGGTCGAAATCGCCGCCCGCGGCGCGACACACCGCGCGCAGGTTCTCGAACACCTGCTTCGCCTGGTTCTCGAAGCCCTCGACGAGCTGCATGCTCCTCGGGTCGAGCGGGATCTGGCCCGAGAGATAGACGGTGTCGCCGGCGCGAACGGCCTGCGAGTACGTGCCGATGGCGGCGGGCGCTTCGGGAGTGGAGATGGGTTTCATGGTGGATTCATGGATTCCCGCCTGCACGGGAATGACGTCCTCGTTCGATAACGTTGACCGGCGATTCATGGCCGGTCCGGCGCCGTTCCTGCTCGATGGCGTTGACCGGCGATTATCGTCCGGTCCAACGCCGTTCCCGCTGCAAAATCCCCTTCTCTACGTGGTCCTTTTCTTGAGGCGTGAGATTCGCACGACTTCCGGAATCCGCCTGAGCCTCCGGAAGACATGCGCGAGGTGCATCCGGTTCTTCACCTGGATCGTGAACACGACGGTCGTGTAGGCCGGGCTCGCGCGCTGCTCGGTCTCGATGTGGTCGATGTTGGAATCGGCCTCGGAGACTTCCGCCGCGAGGCGGGCGAGCACGCCGCGATGGTTCTGCGCGAGGAGCCGCACGTTCACGTCGAAGAAGCGGTCGGACGACGCGTCCCACTGCACCTCGACCCACTTCTCCGGGTCGAAGTGGAACGGGTGGATCGCCGGGCAATCGTAGGTGTGCACCACGAGCCCCTGGCCCTTCTTGATCTGGGCGATGATGGGGTCGCCGGGGATCGGGTGGCAGCACTGCGCGAACTGCACCGCGAGGCCCTCGGTGCCGCGGATGGTGATCGGATCGAGGCGATGCTCGCCCTCGGGCGAGGACTCGGCGATCGAGAGGAGCTTCTTCGCCACCACGACCGCGAGGCGCTTGCCGAGGCCGATGTCGGCGAGCACCTCCTCGCGCGACTTCGCGGCGTCTCCCTTGAAGAAGCGCGTCCAGTGCGTCTCGCCGATCTCGTCCGGGTTCGCCTTGAGCGAACGCAGCGCCTGCACCAGGAGCAGCTCGCCCACTTCCGCCGACTCCTGCAGCTGCATGGTCTTCAGGTAGTGGCGGATGTGCGAGCGCGCCTTGCCGGTCGCGACGTATGACAGCCACACAGGATTGGGCCGCGCCTGCGCGTCGGTGACGATCTCCACGCGGTTGCCGTTCCGCAGGATCGTGCCGAGCGGCACCGGCTCGCCGTCCACCTTGGCGCCGATGCAATGGTTGCCCACATCGGTGTGCACCGCGTAGGCGAAGTCGATCGGCGTCGCGCCCTTCGGCAGGGCGAAGATCTTGCCCTTGGGCGAGAACACGTAGACCTCGTCGGGGAAGAGGTCGACCTTGATGTGCTCGAGGAACTCGAGCGCGTCGCCGCTCTCGCTCTGGATCTCGAGCAGGGACTGCAGCCATTGGTGGGTCCTCAGCTGCACGTCCTTGGTGTCGCCGTCGCCGGTCTTGTAGATCCAGTGCGAGGCGACGCCCGCCTCGGCCACCTTGTGCATGTCCTGGGTGCGGATCTGGATCTCGATCGGCATGCCGAACGGGCCGAAGAGCGTGGTGTGCAGCGACTGGTAGCCGTTCGCCTTCGGGATCGCGATGTAGTCCTTGAACTTGCCCGGGATCGGCTTGTAGAGCGTGTGGAGCGCGCCCATCGCGAGGTAGCAGCTCGGCACGTCGGGCACGATGATGCGGAAGCCGTAGATATCGAACACC